>Ga0233410_10000461_pt1 | contig 12732 bp, 18 predicted proteins | sample Na_anoxic_1_MG_FD_179869 | JGI IMG/M metagenome (GOLD analysis project Ga0233410, IMG submission 179869) | Seawater microbial communities from Saanich Inlet, British Columbia, Canada - Na_anoxic_1_MG | ecosystem: Environmental > Aquatic > Marine > Inlet | place: Canada: British Columbia...
TTTGCGTCGTGTTGCCTGATATTGTTCCAGAGATTTTAGCACTCCGACTGGCCTCGCTGTCTAAATCTACTATAAAGCTATTTGCTGTTAATACAAATGAATTGGCGATAAAGTGCCATGTTTATTATCTACCTTCGTTGTAGAATTCGCCATAGAGTTCTTTGGATTTGGCAACAGCCCAATCGTTAGCGAGTTCTGGGGTGGAGAAGCCGCTCTTAGTATGAAATTTACCATTAAGAATAACATTTCCCCTCCATTTATCATAATGTCTACTAACGCCACGGTAGCCTGAAGTGTTCGCCTTATTTATTCCAAGATTCCTCATATTCTCTGCCCTAGTGCACCCTCTTAGGTTAAGCCATTTATTATTTGAGGGGTCACCATCAATATGATCAACCGCATCTGGCAAATACCCCCCCATAATATAGAAGGCCAGCCTATGGGCTGTGACATTCTTCTGCTTGCCATGAATTATTACTGGGATTTGTATATACCCCCTTCCGTTATCACAGTTGGCAACGTCTCCTATATTGCACTTCTTGGTATCCTCTATGTATATAATATCACCCGTTAATGGATTATAATTAAACCTCTCCATAGCCTTCTCGTAAACTTCTTCAGTAATCATTTTATTTCCTCCTCGGTACTTAATGTTCTTCAATGAATGATACGACTCGTTCCTCGTCTCCTCATTCTTTTATCTTTTCTAAATCTCTTAACGCCTGATTGCCACGGACGCTGTATATAGATAGTAGCTCCATCTAAAACCAATTACCAATCGTTTTTGAAAGAAATATCAACATTTGTCAATATCATTGGTAAAATATAAAACATAAGCTATTATAAAAATAGGCAAGATGCCTAAATAAACAGGAATATATTATGGCTGGAAAAGTAATAGCACAGAGAGATTCTGTTGAGAAAAAGAAACTATTGGCATTGGCAATACTAAAGCATCCCGATAACCTCAGTAAGGCTTTGAAGGAAGTGGGTATACCTAAGTCAACGTACTATAATTGGAAAAGTAATGATAAGGACTTTTGCACACAATTAAATGGGCTTGATTTATTGAAGCTCGATTTTGCGGAAAGTGCCTTATTTAAGAAGATAGCTGAGGGCGATACGAGAAGTATCATATTCTACCTAGAAACAAAAGGTGGATTTACTAAGAAGAAAGAAGTCGAGACGACTCATAGACATAAAGGTGTTATAGCACTTGAAAGCCTTGCCCCTGAGAATTGGGATAGCATAGCAGCACAGCAACAAAAAGCCCTTGGTGGTGATAATGAGCTTGTGATTGATGCGGAGGTTACCAAGGATGGATAATGACATTGAAGAAGATAACATTATATGGAAGGCAATTCCCGGCTCACAGGTACTATTCCTAAGCTGTCCTTATAGAGAAGTTCTATTCCAAGGATCAAGGGGAGGCGGTAAATCTGACTGTACCTTAATGGCGTTTGCTCAGAATGTGGGCAAGGGTTATGGCAAGTACTGGCGTGGAGTTATATTCCGTAGATCATATAAAGAGCTTGATGATATTGTATCTAAGAGTGAGAGATGGTTCTCACAAGTATTCCCAGATGCTCGTTTCTTAAGAGCTAAGGGTGAGTATAAGTGGGTATTTCCTGATGGCGAAGAATTAAACTTTCGACATTTTGAGAAGAAGGAAGACTACTGGAGTTATCATGGACAGGAGTTTCCGTTCATAGCATGGGAGGAATTAACAACATGGCCTGATGATTCTTGTTATCAGACTATGTTCTCATGTAATAGAACCTCTTATAGCCCTGATAAGGTTGATAGGAAGCAATGTCCCATTTGTGGTGCTGAGAAGGTTATAGGTAAGCCCTGTGAGCCTTGTGGGTGGAAAGCACCAGATAAGTTAGTCCCTCAAGTTAGGAGCACTACAAACCCTTATGGCGTTGGTCATTCATGGGTGAAATCTTATTTTATAGATAGAGCGCCTGCTGGAACTCCTATTAGGGATGATAAGCGTGTTAGAGTTCATATAGCCTCGACAATGTTTGAGAATACGCATTTGAATGATGAGTATATTGATGATATTAGAGGACTGGCTGATGCTAACCTTAGAAAGGCATGGCTGTATGGTTCATGGGATATTGTTGCTGGAGGTATGTTCTCACATGTCTGGGATAGTACCAAGCATATAGTTAATGAGTTTGATATTCCTCCTACATGGAAGATTGACAGAGGATTTGACTGGGGTTCATCTAAGCCATATTGTTGCTTATGGTATGCCGAGAGTGATGGCAGTGACTATGAGGATCATGATGGCAATGAGATACCAACTATTAAGGGTGATATATTTGTCATCTATGAAGAGTATGGTTGGAATGGAACGCCCAATGAAGGCTTAAGGCTAACTAACAAAGAGATTGCCAAGAGAATACGTGATATTGAGAAAGAGAATCCAATGTTCAAGGATAGGCGTGTTGTGGCAGGCCCTGCTGACTCAGCAATATTCACAATAGAGAATGGCAGGTCAATTGCTGATGATATGAAGATTATGGGAATTAGATGGCGTAGAGCTGATAAAAGTCCGGGATCTCGTAAAGCAGGTTGGCAAGTTATTATCCAGAAGTTAAAGAATGCTGTCACCAAGGAAGGTGAGGGATTATTCTTCTTCGAGTCATGTATGCACAGTAGGAGACTCATACCAGTAACCCCAAGGGATACTAGAGATATGGATGACATAGATACAGACTTTGAGGATCACCTACAGGATACACTAAGATATAGATGTCGTAAGAAATCAAGTAAAACTAAAGTCAGGAAAATGCTATAATGTCTAATCAAAACGCAAAAGTAGATTCAATAGATTCACGTCACCCAGATTATCTAAGTATCGGAACCAAGATGGAACTGGTATCAGATTTAACTGATGGTATTGAGGCAATGAAGGATAGAGGCACTTATCTACTCCCGATGGAGAATGAGAGCACTCAGGAATATGCCATAAGGAAGAATAGAAGTACACTTAATCCCGGATTCACAGAGGCTATTACAGCACAGACCTCTAAGCCATTCTCTAAGGAAGTTACTATAGAGAATTACGAGAGCTTATCAAAAGAGGTTAAGGCTATACTAAAGAACCTTGATGGTCATGGCAAGAGCATTACAGAGCTTGGCAAGGATATATTTGCAGGTTGTGCATCATATAAGGATGGCTTCACATTTACAGACTTTGTATCGAGAGAAGATACTCTTGATGACGGTGGTAGAAGTAAGAGTGATGATACGGTTGATTTAACGAGAACATTTACATTCTTTATTCCAAGGCCATCATTATTTAACTGGGATTTTGATGACGAGGGTAATTACTCTGAGATCAGATTTAAGACCAGTGAAGTTAGAGCTAATGGCAAGTTTGGAAAAGACCAAGTTAAGGTTATCTACAGATGGACTAAGAGTGTATGGGAAAAGTACATTGAGGTTTCTGGCGATGATTGTGACGACAGATTTATTGCTGATTCTGGATCAAGAAATTGGGAGCTAGTTAAGCATGGCGTCAATACTCTCGGTGTAATCCCTATAGAGGCTACAGATTTTGGCCCCGTTTGGCCAAATATAGACCTAGCTTATACAGTGTTGGAGCATTACCAAGACAATTCAGACCAGAAGAATATTGTTAGGTTTGCTAGAACTGGCTTATGGTATGCAGCAGGATTTGAAGAGGATGAGTTAGATGGCTTTGCTGTTGGCTCTAATAAGCTAATACACTCAGCAGACCCAGATTCAAGCCTCTCAGTCGTCGAACATAGTGGAAGTGCAGTTGGTATAGGTAGAGCTGAGTTAGAGATCTTAGAGAGGCGTATACAGGCTTTAGTGCTTAAACCGATCGTTACACGTACTTCTGGAGACGTAACAGCAACGGAAGTTATACAAACTAATGCTAATGCCTCTTCTGATATTAGAGCATGGGGATTGATTACAGGAAAGGCTCTCACCAATATTATTGAGTGGATACATATTTGGCTTAAGAAGGACATGCCAGAGGGTGTTAGGGTTATAGTCTATGATGACTATGTTATAGAAGGTTCTAGTGCAGATAACGATTTCTTGCTACAGACTTTCATGGCAGGTGGAATAAGTCATGAGACGTTCCTTAGCGAGATCAAGAGACGTGGCACTATTGATAATAGAATTGATATTGAGGCTGAAGTTAAGACTGCCAAGAAGGAAGCTATAGAGAAGGCTGAGGCAACAGCTAAGTTGCAGGAGCCTAAAGTACCAGTTGATAATAAACTTAAAACTGATTAGAATTATATAGTAATTGTGTTATATTGTCCCTTGTAGCAAGAGGCTACTAACGAGATGTTAAATAAGGAATACAAGAATGGCGTTTAAAGCATATTTAGAAAGTTTAGAAGGTTTAGAAGAAGGTCAAGATACGTTATATAAAGCTAGAGATGGAGGTGGCTTTGTTCTGGACGTGGAGGATGTTCAATTGGAAGACGGTAAAGCATTTGGTCTAGCAGACTATGGTGGGTTAAAGAAGGCTCTTGGTAGTGAAAGAGCTTCTGCGGCAGAAGCCAAGGCTGCGTTAAAGGCATTTGATGGAGTTGATTTAGACGCTCTCAATGCTGCTGCTGAGTTTCAGTCTAAGTATAAAGGCAAGACAGATGATGACTTTGAGTCTAAATTGGCTGAGTTACAGCTTGGCTTTGAAGAGAAGCTAAAGCTCAGTTCAGATAAGATGACTGAAGCTCTCACAGCTAAAGATAACGCTATGAAGGGATCTATTGTTGAGCGAGTCATGGCTAAACATAAAGATAAGATTATGGGAAGTGAAGTCCTTGAGGGTATATTGAGGAGTCACTTAACAGAGCGAATGGGCTTAGATGAAAATGGCAACCATTTTATTACCGACGATAATGGAAATCCACAGCAGTCTGGAAGATCTGACAGCTTAGGTAGTATGGACGTTGAGGAATATTTTGGTGCTATGCAAGAGAATACAGCCAAGTGGGGTGCATTCTTTAAGCCTAACGACAATTCTGGTTCTGGTGGAACTGATATAAAGCCCGTTAATACTGGTAAGATGACGAAGGATGAATATTCTACGGCAACACCAGATGCTAGGCAGACGTTCTATATGGCTAATCAGTCATATTGTGACTCAAACGGCTATAACGACTAATACCCGACAAGGCAGGGCGGCTCATTAATTTGGGTCGCCCTTTTTTATTTCCACCTTAGACATTTCATATATAAAATATTATTTCAGAAATTAATTAGCATTTGTAAAATTACATGCTATTTATATATATAACGGGCGAGATGCCTATCCTGTCTTGGGTAACAAGCCCCAAATCTCTCCGATTTAAAAACCAAAAAGGTTATATTATATGTCCACAATGAGAATCTCAGACGTGTTTGTTCCTCAAGCACAGCGTAAATATATTCAAGAAAGATCAACTACTCTATCAGCTTTTTGGAAGTCTGGTATTGTTGGTGGAAATGATTTTATTGCTAAGGCGTTGGCCAATGTTGGTGGTAACACTTTCAAGATGCCATTTAATAAGTCTATTGAAGACGACGTTGCTGAAGATGGTGATGACGATCCTTCCAATCTACTTGTTCCTGCGAAGCTAGCTACTGGCACAGCGCAAGCTTGTCGTCAAGCAAAAGCTAAGTCTTGGTCACAAATGGAACTTGCTTCTCTTTTGGCTCAGAATAATCCTACTGAAGCTGTAGCTAATATGCTTGCTAGTTTCTGGACTAATAACTATCAGAGCCTTCTATTGTCTGCTCTTATTGGTGTATATGCCGATAATGATGCTAATTACGCTAGCGATATGACTCACAACATTTATAGTGATGTTGCTTCTGGTTCATTGACTGCTGCTAACTTAGTATCTTCTGATGCTATCATCGAAGCACAGCACACTATGGGCGATCATTCAAGCGCACTTGGTGCTATTGCAATGCACTCTGATGTTCGTAAAGAGCTTAAGCTGCAAGAGCCTAATAGCTTCATTCCTGCCTCTGAGTCTAATATTGGCTTTGAGACTTATCAGGGTCTAGTTATTGTTGAAGATGACGGCATGACTGTTACTGCTGGATCTAACTCACCGTCTTACAGCACTTACCTATTTGGTGCAGGCGCAATTGCTTATGAGAATGACAATAACATCGTCCTTCCTGAGACAATTGATCGTGTTGAAGCTTCTGGTAATGGTATGGGCGAAGAGATCCTACACACTCGTAGATCATTTGTCTTCCACCCACAAGGCTTTGAAATGACTGAAGCAACTGCTAACAAACCAGTAACTAAGACTAACTTAGAAACTGCTGCTCGTTGGGATCGTGTTGCTGCTAGCCGTAAGCAAGTTAAGATTGCTAGACTTCTGTCTAACGGTTAATAAACTATTTAGGGCGCTGACAGCATACGTCAGCGCCCTTTTTTTTGGAGAAATTTTATGTCAGATAAGAAAAAAGTTATCAAGAAAGAAGAAGTAAAGCCAGTAGTCAAAAGCGGGCTTGTACAAATGAAGCAAGAAGAGTCTCTAAGAGCAGTTAAGGCACGTATGTCTGCACAGCGCACAGTTAAGCGCCAGACGGTTAAAGCTATAGCTAAACGTGTAGAGCAGATTTTAGTCAACTGTCGTCGTGGTAAGGTTAATCCTTGGGATGATAAATATTTGGCGTTATATGAAGAAGAGATAAATTCGAGAAAGAAATAAGAGAGGCTTGCTATGGCTAGGAATGGTTTCAAGAATGGTAGACCTCGTGGCCGTAGATCTGGGCCTGCTAGAATAGTTAAACAGAATCTTTTGCGTAAGGTGTCTAGTATATTTAGACTGCCAATGTTTACGAGTGGTAGTAGTGGATCGTCATTTAGTGGCCCATTGACTTGTGACTCGACATTGTTCACTTGCGACAGTACTTTAATTACATGTGACCAAACGGAGGTCTAAGATGGCTATAGATTTAATTAGCGTAGGATCATCCGATAATGATGGTACTGGCGATACATTACGGGCAGGATTGACTAAGGCTAATGGTATGTTTACTGAGCTTTATGGAGCAACCACCCAGACTGTAAACTTCGTAGCAACAGATACAGCGACAGAGATACAAGCGTTGATTGATGCAGTTCCTAGATATATTCCATTTGGTGCCACGGTTACTTTTCAGTTTGCGGATGGAACATATACTTTGGATACGTCGCTTACATGGTCGGGCTTTTATGGAGGAGGCACGCTTCATATATATGGAAACTCAGCCAACAATACTTTAAGTACAACAAAAAGTGTGGATTTAGACTTCAATAATGACACTAAGGGGATTGAGATTAATCAATGTACCTGTCTATGGGACGTTAGGTATATGCAGATAGAAGTGGATGACGGGAATAGAGGAGTCGCTGTGCAGCAGTCTGGAGTAAATGGAGTCGTGCAGGCTCTTTATATTATATTAGGCGGTAAGTCAGCAGGTAGTAGTATTGGAGTGTCCGTCAACAAGTCGAATACCATCATCCAAGACAACTACTTTAATAATCCTTACTACGGAATACTATGTACCAACACCTCCCATGTATTTAGTTATAATAATGATGATACAGGAGTAGCTCCCACTTATGGTATCAAGTGTGATAATGCGGGAACTGTAGGTAAGAGGGGAACTCAGCCCGCAGGAGTAACCAGTGCAGAAACAGCTGTCTACGGTGGAGTAATCCGCTAGAACAATTAAGAATAAAATAATACAAGCTGTGTCAAAATTCAAGAAAGAAATAAGAGAAGGAGTAGGGTAATAATGCCTAGAGGATTTTATAAATCAGGTATAAGGAAGGGTCGGAGAAAGGGTTCTCCAAGGATAGTCAATAAAAGGTCTTGGCTTAAGCGATCTAGCTATTCTCTGAGACTAGCAGTTGGCTTGTTGTCAGGTGGATCATTATGGAAGAATGATGGTTCAGGAGCAATAGATAATCCTTGGGATAATAGTAAATTTTGGAATAATTGAGGCTTGTTATGTCACAACAAACATTTAATGATGGTGATGAATTATCAGTAGTTCAATCCACTATTAATAATAACTCGACTGATGCAGAGTCTAGGCTTGGTATTATAGAGAACGGTGGTTTTGGTGGGTTTATTGATTATAATGATACTCTAACAGCATCATCACCTATAGTGTTGTTGGCAGACACATGGACTACAATTACTAATAATGGATTAGGTGCATTTACCAATAAGACATATAGACCAGATGGTATATCGGAGTTGATGGATGTTAGTACTGGATCTATCGACGCTACAGGACTATCTCTAGGGGATTCAATGCTTATACGTAATGATTTTACCATTACTCCCAATACTAATAACGCTTCATTGGAATTTAGGTATCAATTAGGTGGTGGCGGTAATGAGTATACACTGGATAAGAGATTGGGCCGACTAGATGAGGGTAGTGGGGTAGGTTACAGATTTTCATTAAGTCCTGATCTAATATATATGGGTGATTTAAATACTAAAGGAAATCCAATATCCTTACAGATTAAGCTAAGTGCATCTGGTAGTGCAGTCAATGCGGGGTCTGCGATTCAGGTTATTAGATACAAGGGGATTAGCTAGATGTCTATTACTATTTATAGAGATAATGATGCAAAGGCAATATTCATCGAGGATGCAAATGGCGCTCAGTTCTTAAACTCACTACACGCTACCATTAATAGTGGCTTGGTGTCCGTAGCAGATATTGCAAAGGGGTTTGAGTTAGTTAGTGAAGTTGATTATGCGGAGATAATTGATTCCAATGGAGTAGGGTATGGTGCGGATGCCGTAGAGGTTGTTGACGCTCTAAATGTACTATTTCAGACATCTGGCTCTACTGGTGAGGTTCCTATTATTACATCTAATACAAGCATAAATGTCACTGAGGGTGATACGATAAATTATGAGTTGACTGCTGATTATGGTGTCGGCTATGAGTGGGGTTCGCTCCCTAGTGGTGTCACAACTGTTGATGGTAACATAAGAAAGCTTATTGGTGGTTCGGGCTTATCGGCAGGGATATATACACCTACAGTTAAGGCTATTAATTATTTTGGTGAAGATCAAGAGACAATCACAATCAATGTTGCAAATCCTCCTTTCTCAAACAGTAAGAGTGTTCAATTTCAAAATAGTGATTGGCTTAATAATAGCTCAGTATCTAGCATGTCTGGTACGCTTGGAAGAGTATCAAATGGGTCTGGAGCCTCCGATGCTTGGACTATCTCGTTTTATTTAAAGCCGGGAACGCATACCGGCGTTTCAAAGCAGACTATATTTTATTATGGAGATAGTGACCACGATAATGGTGGCCATATATGGGTATACTATAAGGGCTCCGAACAAGCGATTTATATGGAGTATGGAAGCAAAAATAATTATATTAGATTGAAGACCGCAAACAGTACATTATCAGTTGGTTCATGGGCTAATATTATATTGACTTATGATGGTGGTACTACGGGGTCAAGCTCAGGTAGTATAAGCAATTACTATTCTAGATTTGAGATTTTTGTTGATGGAGCTTCACAATCTGTGACAAATTCAAATGGCAATTTCGGGTGGTCTTCTGGAGTTGATTCTGATCTAATTAGGTTGGGTCGCAGAGCTTCTGGCAATGACTACATGAAGAATAGTACCAAATTGGATGAGGTTGCAGTCTGGGGCAGCGATGAGACTGCAAATGTAGCAAGTATCTATAATTCTGGCGATCCTCTTGATTTAAGTACTCTCGGATCAGCCCCCTCTAATTGGTGGAGAATGGGTGACGGAGATACATTCCCTACATTAGCAGATAATGTAGGATCTATTGATTTAACAATGAATAACATGACTGTTGCTGATATTGTCAACGATGTACCATGAGGAAAGCTAGTGAAAGATTTTGATAGTGTAGTAAAGACGGTTATAGCTGCGGCAGTTACAGGATTGTTTGTATGGACTTTTAGTATCAATGCTGATGTTAAAGTCAATGAGCAACGGTTATCGCATGTAGAGGAAGATCAACGTGAGGTTATAGTAGTAGTCAAGGAATTGACTAATGCTGTTACAGACTTACGTATAGTCATAGAACAATTAAAGAAGTAGGTTTCACATGGCATTAATAATCGAGGACGGCACAGTAGTGGCCTCTGCTAATAGTTTTATAACAGAAGCAGAAGCAGATACAATACTCGCCTTATATGGCAAGGATACGCTCTGGACGGCCAAGAGTAGTGCCGAGAAAGAAACCTTGCTAATACAAGCAGGATCATGGATCAACACGAAGCCGAGATGGTGTGGTTGTATCGTAGAGCTTGCCCAGACAATGATATGGCCTAGAACTAGCATGTATAAATGTGGGTTCCTAATAGACTCTGATGAGATACCAGAAGATATTAAGAGGGCACAAGCATTCATGGCTGTAGAGGCTATAAGCAATTCAATTTTCAGAAACATTGATACTGGCACAAGTGGTCAAGTGTTAATTGGCGAGAGAGATAAACTAGATGTTCTTGAGACAGAGAAAAGTTACTCTACCAAATCATCAAAGAATGGCTCTCAGATAATATTCTCAGAAGTCAACTGTTTACTAAAACCCTATACTCAAGGTGGTGGTACTAGATCTATCGGGAGGTCATAATGGCCGAAGAATTTGATATTAAATTTGCAGCGGTTGCCGTAGCCTTGATTGACAAGTTTGGCATTCCTGCACAGTATATAGTGTTGACTGACGATGCGGTATATGATCCATCTACTATAGACCCTAATGCGGCAAGTCACGACCAAACAAGTGCTGCTACCAATGTAACTTCTTCTCCTGCGTTAAACTACAAGAGAGAGTTCATTGACGGCACCACGATACAGGTTGGCGACAATTACGTATTTATATATAGCTATGATGGATTGCTACCAAAGACTGGTGATGATTTTATTATACATTCTAAGACTTTTTCAATTAAAGGTGTTCAGCCCTACTATTCTGGAGAGTTAGTAGCCGCTTGGAAGCTTCAATTGAGGAAAGGCGTTACAGATGGCGACTAATGCGAAAGCATTATCTGAGCAGTTAAGACAGGCTGTTAAAGATAAGTCGGGCGGCATCTTCGCCAATTACACAGAGGACGTTCATAAAGCAGTAGCGGATTTCTTATATAATTCGTTAATGCGAACTACAAAAGTCAAGACAGGAGAACTGATTGGCGGTTGGACATTCACAGGACACTCTACAAAAGGAAGGCTAAATAAGTTTCGACTTACGCCTCCTAACGAAGTGGTTGCTCTTGCTAATAGTAAGGGCGCTGAAATTACGATCAGCAATAATGTTGTTTACGCTGCTGTGCAAGCTACGGATTCCGTACACTTGTCGTTCGCAGAGCTAATGGCTTTTGCTGCGTTAAAAGGTATAAAGGTGAAGGTATTATGAGTCTTTTTCTTCCCATGAGACGTACAGAGGTGCTCCTCCTGCTCCAAGATAGAGCTAAGGCTGCACTTGATTATTATAATACCGAGAATAGTACAAGCTATCCTATCCAATGGTCGAATGTTAAATTCAAGACACCAGCAGATGGGGGCGCTTATGTACGCTTCAAGGTTAATTTTGGGACTACGGCTAATAAGCTAACGAGCACTACCTCTAATCAGGCAGGTGTTTGTATAGTTAAGGTCAATACTCCCCTTGGTGGTGGTGAATTCCCCGCTCTGGGTATCCTCGATGCCTTTGAAAACCACTTCGACAACCTGACATGGCCGGAATATTCTGTAAAGATTAATGGCTTTGCGGGTGGACAAGAAGCCGCTGCTGAAGGTGAATACTGGACGCAGCGTGCTTTCATTTATTTTGATTATACTAAAAAAGGAATACAACCGAATGGCTAACAATCTACAAGGACAACATAAGCAAGGTTTAGGCTTTGCGTTGGTTTCAGATTATACGCAGTTCTCAGGATTGTTCAGTGATCCCGGAACTCAGAACACACCACGGAATGTTCTGTCTACAGTTCACTCTGGGACAACTGTACAGAAGACAAGTAAGCCAGAAGAGTTAGCGGAAGCTTTCGCTCAAGATGGTACATTGTTCTTCGATCCAAGCATTGCCGAGCAAGTTGAATTAATGACTGCTGCTGGTGGTAATGTACAAAGAAACATTTACTGCATCTGGCCTCTAGTACCTAAGTCTGATGGCTTAGTATATGACAATGGTTATATTCATTTGCCACAGGGTCATATTAGCTCTGTAGGAACTCCAATTCCTCTCGATGCTTACATGACTCAGAATATCCGCATTGATGGTGGAGCTACTGAGCCTAACTATCAAGCGCAGCGTTTGGCAATTGCCCCTACGTCAATCACCTTTACACAATCTGCTGCTACTGCTGCTGCTGCCGATGGTGATCTACTTGGTACGTTTGTTACTGATTTGGTTGGCCCTGCGATTCTAACTGTCTCTGGTGGAGCTGATGAAGCTAAAGTGAGTCTTGTTGGTAATAGCTTATATGCTGTTGGTGCACAGGCTGCTGACTTGACTATTAACGTCAAAGTTCAATCATGGGTTGGTTATTCAACTGACAATACAGACTACGAGTATGAAGAGGTTGGCGTTACTGTCGATCTAACTGCTTAAATACATTGGCTCCCTTCGGGGGGCCTTTGCGCTTTACCACTACTACTACTACTACTAAGGAATAGATTATGTCAGCACCAAAAGCTAATAAAGCCAATCCAGATACAAGAAAGA
>Ga0233410_10000462_pt1 | contig 12731 bp, 13 predicted proteins | sample Na_anoxic_1_MG_FD_179869 | JGI IMG/M metagenome (GOLD analysis project Ga0233410, IMG submission 179869) | Seawater microbial communities from Saanich Inlet, British Columbia, Canada - Na_anoxic_1_MG | ecosystem: Environmental > Aquatic > Marine > Inlet | place: Canada: British Columbia...
TAAAGAATGAGCACAATAAATGTAAACAATTTAAACCCTAACGGGGACCCAGTAATAACAGTAGGTACCGAAGCAGATGCAACTGAAGGTGCTAGATTTGGAATAATCCCCGCCCCCAGCGGACAAGTATTACCTGGATCAAGTATAGTATTTGGACATGACGCTTTATCAACTGCTGGAAATAAATTTTCTACAACAGCAATCGGAACAAGCGCTGGAAAGGGCTGTACTACAGCTACAGGATCAACCTTTATTGGGGCCCAAGCTGGTGAAGGATCAACAACTTCAAGTTATGTTACTGCAGTTGGCTATCAAGCTGGTTATAGCGGTGGAGAGTCAGGAACATATATAGGTGCTGAGGCAGGAGAGAACGCTACAGGTACAGCTAACGTTTGTATAGGCGCAAAGTCAGGAAGACAGCTAACAACTGGAGACAGAAACATACTTATAGGTAACTACGCAGGTTCAAACGGAGACGCTCCTGTAAATGGAATACAAACGGGTAGTGATAATATTGTTTTGCAAACAGGGTCTGGGGCTGATGCGTCTGCCATAGATAGTAGCAAGAATGTAATTATAGGATCATCCGTATCTGGGCTAAATTCAACTGGCAATGTTTCTTTAGGTTCAAACGTTGTAATAGGTCACGATGCAGGTTCTGAAGCGTCTGGAGTTGGAAGAGTTGTGATGATTGGAGCAGATGCTGGGAAAAATGCTGTTCAAGCCGTAGATGGTGTATGTATTGGACCGCTTGCTGGTAGAGATGCCACGTTTCTTGGAAGCTCTATTGCTATAGGTACTAATGCGGGTCTAGTAATAGATAGCCCTGCTATGGTAGGAATTGGAGATAGGTCTTTGCAATCTGCAACAGGAAGTAAGGTTACGGCTTTAGGCTCTAGGGCTGGATCAAGGCTCACAACAGGTAGTTTTAATCTTTTACTTGGTTATTCCGCTGGCTCAGCTGGAGATAGTGATACAGGGGCTATATTAACAGGAAGCAATAATATTGTTTTAGCGGCTGGAGATTTAGATTGGCAAGATATAATGTCAGATGTAAGCAACACCGTGGTTATAGGTAGCTCAACTCAAACTCAAATATATGCAGGTGTAAGTTCTATTACTGCTTTATCTGATAAGAGGGACAAGAAAGATGTTAAAGAAATATCTGCAGGTTTAGACTTTATTAAAGAATTAAAGCCTGTTGATTTTATCTGGGATGAAAGAAAAGAAGGTGGTAAAAGAGATATAAAAGATTGTGGATTCTTAGCTCAGGATTTAAAAGAAACTGAAGACAAGCATGGTGTTGCTGATTACTTAAGATTAGTTGACGACAAGAACCCAGAAAAACTTTTAGCTACATACGGAAGACTTCTTCCTGTTATGGTTAAAGCAATGCAAGAAATGAGTGAGAAAATTGAATTACTAGAATCTAAACTAAAATAAAATGTCGTATATACAGAAATCATTTTTTAAACCTCAAGTAAACTCAAACAGCAATGAGAATAATATGTTCTTTGACATTAGATATCTCCTTCAAGCAATTGAGGGTGCATCAATGTATGTAAATGGGTTTAGAATAACTAGCTGTCTAGAGGGTAATATACTTTTACCTGAAAACTCAACTGTAGAATATACTGGGCCGTTAACTATATGCTCTGGAGCTACACTGACAATTCCAAGCGGAACAACTTTAACAATAATATAAAATGGCATACGAACAAAAATCATTTTTTAAACCAAAGGTAAACTCTAATGAGAACGAGAACAACATGTACTTTGACATTAGACATTTACTTGAGCTTGGAACAAATATAGACGAAAACGTAAATTCAGATTTTACACCTGAAGGAATAGATATAACTAGCACAGCAAGATTGCAATATGGTGTAAATGTCGTTAACGAACTTACATCAGCAAACGATTATGCGTGCAGGCTCCCTGAAACTCCACTTGAAGGTAAAAGAGTTTCTATTGTAAACAGATCAGGGTTTTCTGTATTTGTTTATCCTAGTGTTGATGGCGGCAGTATTGATGGAATTGTAAATTTTGGATTTGAAGTTCCTTCAAATAGTAAGGTTTATGAATTTTTATGCTATGAGAATCCAAATCCAGGAGAATGGGGATCAATAACAGCTCCAGGGGCAGACGGAATAAGAGTTATAGATGTTACTTATCCAGCTTGGCAGCACCCTGACGAGCCTAATGCTGGTCCAGGAGCAACGGCTCAGGGTCTTGTATTTAGTTTTATTGGTAATGGTCAAAACACGACTGATTATTCTGTAAAAAATATAGGAGGAAGTGTTATGGCTATTGGATCTTTTAATCCATTTGGGTTTAGTTTAGATGGAAGAGGGGTTTGTCCAGATACTGATTTGTCTTGCGATGTATCTCAATTACCTCCAGGACAATCATACATATATAATAATGATGGAAATGACGCTATAATAAGACCTCCAGGGGCAACAAATTGGCAACCATTTACATTCTTAACACCAAGTGTTCGTAGGGTGGCAAAAATAAAACTTTTTACAAACTCAAGGCTTTCATACGTTACACCTCCAAATACAGGTCCAAGCTTTTTGATTAATACTTCTGGAGCTTTTGAATATTATTCTGCAACAGATCCAGCTTATGCTATTACAGGTTCTGGTGAATTTGGAGACCCAACAGCAAACGCAGTAGCATACACAGTTGATGTTCCTACAAACGGATTTAACGCAGTAGGGGATAATAACCCTCCGATTAACAATCAATTTGGATACGCTTCAGAGCAGGTTGGTTTTGTTTCGGGAGCATTTGTTCCTGTTCCAAACTCAAATCCAAACATTCCATCTATAGCCGAAACCTCTGAAAACGCAGGAGACGCTGGTACATGGTATTGGGAAGCTGAGATACCTGCAGACTGGGCAGGAGGTAGATTTGATTATTGTGGCAAAACTAAAATTGGAGTTACTACAAGCGGACCAAATGGAGTTTCGTCTGGCGGTGATGCTCTTGAGTATTGGTATTTTAGATGCTTAAATATGAAACTTAGACTAGACGTTGTAAACTACCCTGGAATATCAGGATTAGGATATAGACCATTTAATGATATGAAGTTTAAATTAGTATTTGAGGTTGTAGAGCTTTAACAATAAAAAAAAAAAAATGACAGAAAAAGTAAAAAAATCGGTAGACTTTAAAAAACATATTGAAATTAAAGAATACGAAAGGAAAGCAAAAGAAAGGGTTATAGGGTCTGCTAAACATGAAAATAGATTTTCATTAAACAGTAAGTTTATAGAAGATAACGATAAAATTTTTGATGTTTTGTCTAAACTTTCAGATCATGTTTCTAACTTAGAAGAAAGAATTGCTATTCTAGAGACGGCGCCTCCAACGCCTCCAATCAAGAAGTAGACCATTCTATTTGAAATTGAGATAGTATAACTTTTGATTTATCAAATCTTAGTTTTTTATTCTCCCAAACACAACCGTGTTGGTTTTCTTTAACTAACTCGTACTGTTCTTCTATGGAATAAAAATACTTCATTTCTTTTTTATTCATTTTCTTATACGACATTCTAGTATAGCCATAACCATCTTCAAATGAGTTTTTATTAAAGTTGTACCAATAAAGATGATACTCTGTAACATATTCAGTGCATTCGAATATTGGTGTAATGTAGGATTTTGTAATAAAATGTTGAGTTTCGTCCCCCATTACTTGTAAAAGTTTATTACTAGAGTATGACGAAGATGTGCTCAATTTTTATCTATCAAATTTGTGATTATCTATTATTAATGCTACCTCATCTGATAAATCCCACACAGGTATAGTAACATAATTTTCATTTTTATCACTGTTTAACCAACAAATATAACAATTCCCTACACTTATTTTAGTATTTCTTTCTATTATGTTTTTGTATACACCTAATTGAAGACTAAATTTTGTCATCTCGCAGTCATCTAAATGGTCTAGCTCGTTTATTAATTTGTTTCCATAAGGGCTATGGTCTTTTATATCTTTGTTTGTTTTATAGTCCCATATCTGATACTCATTAGCCTTCTTATTATAGAACAGTTTATCTACCATACCGCATATAGCTAAATCATAATCACCAACTACAAGTTCTGCCTTAGCAAGTACAAGCTTATCTTTAGTATCTTTAAAAAAGTTGTCTACAAAACTTAATAATAATGGGTCTATTTCTGATAACTGAGGGTCTTCATACATTTTACTTTGGAATATAAGCTCTGCATACGCATGAACATGAGTTCCTTTAATTGCAGCAGAATCTCTTTTATCCTCCCAGTCTTTTAAAACAGTAACTATGTTAGTTTTATGTTTTTTCGCATACCTCGCCGCTATAATTTCAGTTTCAAATGGCTTCTGATACTTACCTATAATACTTGTCACTGAAGTACACTCTCTTTCTCTATAAAAGTAAGTATGAGACCTCTCCCTAAATATAATATCTCTAAACTTATCAAGTTCCTCTAATATAGACGCGTCAATCATACTAAATCAATCTCTTCTACTTCCTTCATTAAATCTTCTAATGCTTTTTCCATTAACTCATCCTCCTCGGATAAAGGCCTGAACCTATTAGAAAGAAAGTATTGATAAGGAGAATCTTCTGATATATTCACCTCGGAAAGTTTATATCCAAGTGTCATTCTTTGTCTTGCTAGATTTTTTGCATCAACAACCGTGTAGATTTTATCTTTTTGAATCCAAGACCCAACAAAGTCATTTGGTTTAGCACTATCATTAACACACACAACTCTAAAACTGTCCATAATCCCATACAATGTTTTTAAAAAACCCCCAAGTATAATTGTATGGTTGGACTGGATAGAGAATACAAGGGGGTTTAAAATAAAATAAAAAAGCCAACGACCAACCAACTCTAATGTTGAAACAAATATAGTACATTTTTTAAAAAAAACAAAAGAAAAGAAGAAAAAAGAAAAAGAAAGAAAAGAACCAAAAGAAAGAAAAAGAAAAAAGAAGAAAAGAAAAGAAAAAAAAGTTTTCTCTAAAAAAGTTATTAACAAAGTGTATTTTCCTTAAAATTTTGCATTTAAAAAACATCTATATTTGTAACGCTATGCACTGTGCATGGTTTAATATAAACCAACACCGACTCAATGTCCGTGTATAATACATTTTAAAAATGGCTTTTAATTATCAATTTCCTAGAATCGGTAGCGTAGATACTGTTACTGTTCTAAACACACCTGAAGCAGGTGATGCAGTAATGTCTGCAGGTACAATTACTATTAAAGATGAGGCTGGAGCTGATTCTTTAGTTATTCGAGCATGTGATTTAATCGCATTTGACCAAACTGATTTCACAGCTGGTACTGCTCATTCTGTAGACGTTGACCTTACAGGTATTACAGTAGTTAACAATAGAGTTTATTCTCTTACTGTTTCTGCTCCAAACGTAAAGAATTTCTTTGGCGGTGGTCGTGAGACTGGTGCGATTTATCAAACTCGTACTTACAATATCTCTTCAGATATAACAGCTACTGTTGCTGAAATTCAGGCTGCATTTGTTGCTGCTATTGCTGCTGATCCAGGAGCTTACTTTACTGCTTCTGCTGAAGCTGGAGATGTAGTTCGAATTACTGCTTTATCTGCTGATGCTGGAGCATTAGAAATTACTGCACCTGCTGGAGCTACAAAAGCTGACAATGCTGCATTTGTTGCACCTGTTGGAACTGAAGCTGAAGTTTTGGCTTACGGAATTAGCGCTGCTGTTGCTGATGCTGCTGGTTATGACAGATTTATTGTTAAACACAGAAAATTTACTCGAAGTAACGCGATTAGCGGTCTTCAAGCTGTTCTTCCTGCTATCTCTTTAGTATATCTAAAGCAAGACGATGCAGGTACGGGAGCTATTGTTACCAGAATTACTGATTTCCTTGATGGAACTCACACTCCTGTTGCTGACTACCTAGGGTGTCCAGCACTGTAATTAATTTTTAATTATATTTGTAGGGTAGGGGTAAAATCCTCTACCCTATTTTTTTATTAATTTTATGGCAAGAAAAGAAGTTGACATTGTTCTTTTCGGTTTAGACAGAGATGGAGACTTAAGGATAGAGTACCCAGAACTAGCTGAAATAGAAGAGTTTAAAGCGTTAAAAGTAAAAGAAGTAAGACTTTGTTGGTTTTTAGGCAATAGAACAAGCCCGATATACAAACTAGATAAAGCAAAAAGACTTATAAAGGCTTTAGAATTAGTGTACGGAAAAAGTTATAGCTCTAGGAAAGATTTACAAGATGTATTAAACGGTGAAATGCCAGAACATCTTATAAATGGAATAAAAAAAATGGAATTATTTAACCCTGAGTACAGGTTAAGAGCAAAACTTATGAGTCAGTATATGTTTGAAGTGCTTAATGATATGATTATTATAGACAATACTACACTTGCAACAATGGACATTGATGAGAAAAAGAAGTATACCGACTTGGTTGTTAAGATTCATTCTGAACTTCCTGATATGGTTAAAACGCTAGAGAATTCTTATGGTGCTAAAACTATTGAGAAAAAGACCAAGAAAGAGGTTCTCGTAAAAATTAATGACATACTATGAGTTACATGTTCAGCAATAATAGGACAAGACCTAATAAATTAAACTCTAAAAAAGATAAAAAATATCATAGCGATTACGCTAAGTTTTGCTTGTCCACAATGGATAACACGACTTATAGAAAGTACATAAACAGATGTTTAGTTAATTGGTCTTTCTTTAAGGGTGGTGATGGTCAATGGATTTTTGATGAAGATGTAGAGTCTTTTTTTTTAGATGAATCTGGAGATGTTAGAAACAGGCTGAAATGGACTAAAAATGTTATTAAGCCAATGGTTCAGCAGTATGTAGGTAACGCTATAAGGCTTCAGTATGATGCTAAAGCTGAATGTATATCAGACTTTGTAATAAATAAAAGAGAAAAAGAGATAGAAGATGCTGTTAATCATTCTAAGAATGCACAAAAACTACCAGCCCTAAAATCTATAATAGAAGAAAATCATCAAATAGCAGAAACACCTGAAGAGACTGAAGAGATATTTAGAAATTTATTTTCAGAAAGATATGAAAAAGATATTAATGGCCTTTTAAAATATATAACTGAAGACGTAGATTTAGATGAACTAAAAGTTCAAATAACTAGAAACTTATCATTGTGCGGTCTTGGTATTTATAAAGGTAAAGAGGAAAACGAAATATACACGGCAGAAGCTACAAATCCTTTATTTTTTGGATGGGACATGTCTGCTGTTAAGCCAGATCTTTCTGATTCTGAATACATGTTTGAATGGTACTATATGGATAGTGCAAGTATTTTTGAAAGATATCCAAAAATAACAAAAAAGAATAGAGAAAAAATAGAAAACTATTCTAGAGACAACAATCAAAATAGTATGCATAAAATGGTAAACAATGTGTATACTATACCAGGCTCAAAAATACCAGTATATGAGGTATATTGGAAAGATATAGAGAAGAAAGATTATGGATGGGTTATTGATGAGTATGGTTATCCCTACTATTCAATGATTAATGATCCAGATTCACCATATACGGATAAAGATTTAATAAAACCACCTACGGATGAGCATAAAAAAAGAATGGGAGACAAAAAGAAGGAAACTATATACGTTGATATTCTAAGGTTTTGCATTATGATTCCTCAAGAGGAAATGGGTGGAGAAGATGGAGATATTGTTCTTGATTTTGGTATCTCACCTTATCAAGAAAAAAACCTATATGACCCCGCTAATGTTAAGTTCCCTTACAAGTGTTATACCTGGGTATATGATAGAGGAGAAATCTTAACCCCTCTAGATGATGTTATTGACCCTCAAAGGTTTTTAAACAGAACTATATCTGTAGTAGAATCTCAAATGTCAAACATGAGGGGTACTGGTACTGTAATATCTAAATCAGCAGTTGATGATAGAGACGCAGAATCAGATGTTGTTAGAAACATAAACTCTTCTAAACCCATATTTGTAGACACGGATAGGGTTGGTTCTGTTCAGAACGCAATAGGGACTTATGGAACAAATATAGGCGCAGGAACATTAAATATGTTTCAAGTTATACAATCTGTTCAGCAGTCAATACAAGATGTAACAGGTGTAAACGAAGCCATGACAGGAACTCAAGGTGGTGGAGATGTTTTAGTAGGTGTTGTAGAAGCTCAAATACAAAGAGGGTCATTAGTTCAAGAGCCGTTTTATTGGGCGTTAACATCAATATTGAAGCAGGCATATCAACACATGGCGACAGTTGGAAAATCTATATACTTTGATAACCCGAGAAGACTTGCAATGATTATAGGTGATGAAGGTTTAGACACCATAACAATAACAGAAGATAACATGATGCAAGACTATAGAGTGTTTCTGAAAAGGTCTGAATCTGAAGAAAAAGGAGTTCAAGCTGGAAACCAATTACTATTTACAATGCTTCAAGCAGGGTTAATAGATCAAAACGTATTTGCAAATTTATTTGATAGAGCTACTCCAGACTTAGTAGCCTCTTCTCTTAGGAAGTTTACTGTAGATAAGGCAATGGCTCAACAAAAAGCAGATCAAGCCTCTAACGAAGGAATATCTCAGAGTCAAGAGCAAGAAGGTCAAGTTGCTGAAATGATGGCCTTACAGTCTCAAGCCCAAGATCAAAAAGAAATGACAGATAAAAGTATAAACCATGAACAAGAAATGGAAAAAATAGCTTTAAAAGAACAATCTAAACTAGAAAGGGAGCAGATTAAAAAACAGCAATAATATAATTTTGTAAATTTGAATAATTAATAAGTAAATATGAGTGAACAATTCGAAAAAGAAGTCGAGTTAGCATCAGAAGGACTTGAAGGCCAAAGCGAAATCACTGAGTCTCCTGCGGGGGAGACTACGTTAGATATGCAAGACCAAGTTAGACAACTTGAGTCATTGGCTAAAATGGACCCTGAATTTGCGAACTCGCAAGAGTACAAAGACCTAATGAGCTCTGTGGAGTCAAATGAAGAGCAGTTGGGCAAGGAAGAGGAAGAAGAAGAACAAGAAGAAGAAGAGGAAGAAGAACAAGAAGAAGTTGAAAGTTCTGATGTTTTTGGAGTTTCTAAAACAAAAAAAAGATCAAAAGAATTTAATATTGACTTTGATGTACCTGAAGAAATGATAGACATGATGTCTTCAAAATTCGGGATAAAAGACCCTTCTAAATTTTTTACTTCTGTTGATACTTGGAGGACTCAAGCTCAAGAGGGAGCAGAGTCAACAAAAGAGTATGATGCTTTATCTTCTGATTTGCAACAATTGCCGCATGAAATTAAACAATCTATACAGTTATGGGCTAATGGCTCAGACTATACAGAGGCTTTTAATTCAAATCTAAGACTGGACTTTTCTGAAGGTTTCAAAAACCAAGACCCAGAGAACCTTGTTCAGCACTATTTAGAGGAAGAGTACAATGATTTAGTAGATGACTATAACAACGAAAAATTAAATGACGAAGACTTCGAAGATAGAGTAGAGCTTTTAGCAAGAACTACTAAAAGGATGTTCAACCAAGACCAAGCTTCTATAGAGAAAGAGCGTGAGGATTTCGCTAATCAACAAGTTGCAGAACAGCAATTAATGAAGAAAAGCGCAAACCTTTCCGTTAAAAACTTAAAAGCAGAGTACCCTGACTTCAGTAAGTCTGAAATAAACAAAATTCAGAACATCTTGGCTGGGGGAAGAATAGATGACTTGTTCGTGGAATCTGATGGTTCATACAAAGATGACGCTGCAGAATTGTTAGCTTATGCAATGTATGGAAAAAAGATGATGAAATCCGAAAGTACGAGAGCTGAAAGACAGGGTGAAAGTAAGGCTAATTTAAGAACGGTAGACTCAAGTCCTAAAACTGTTAGAAAGCAGAAATCTTCAGACCAAAAAAGAGGTATGAATATGGACGCTGTTGGACATTTAAGTTCTGCGTTTAAGAAAGATCCTTACGCTTAACAAATTGTAAATATATTTAAAACAAAAACAAAATGGCACTTTATAATCCGCCTAATGCTGGTTTCTCAAACCAGAACATGAACTCAGTAGGTTCTGAGTACGCAGCTACATACGGACACGATATTTCGTTGTTGGTACAAAAACTAACTAATCGAGCAATCTTTGATGCTTCTCCACAGCAGTTCATGGACCTCAAATTGATGAACATGGTTCCTGCAGAAAGCGTGAACTCTGATGAATTCTTCTATCAGGAGATGGGATATCAGCGTGAGCCTTTAACTGCTACTGTTATTTCGGCTGGAGTTACTTCTCCTGCACAGCAAACAATCACGGTTTCATCAGTAGCAAACATTTCAACAAACACAATTATCTCTTACCCTGACGGTTCTAAAGGTAATGTTGTTGATGTTCTTTCTGCTACATCTCAAATCGTTGTTGCTCCTTACTCTGGTGACTCTGTACCAGCTGTTGCTGTAAACGATGTGCTTGCTAACGTTTCAACCGTTGATTATGATGGTTCCGAAGGGTTTTCTCAGTACTTCCGTGCTTCAGTTATTGAGCGTAACAACTACGTTCAGTTATTTAACAGTGCTATTCGTTACTCAGAAGTTGAGCTTCACAAGTTGAAAAAGTTGGGAACAACTGACAACTTCCTAGAAATGGAAAGAAACGCAATGTTCAATCAGCACCGAATTGACTTATCAAACGCTTTCTGGGCGGGTCAAAAAGGACAAGTTGTAACTGCAAACGGAACAGTTGCTAAAACTACAGGTGGTGTTTACACTTCTATGGTTGATGCTGGTGCTCCAAACACAACTGCAACTACAGCTACTTTAGTTGATGCGTTTGAAGATATGGTTCTTTCTTCTGAATATGGAGATTATGGATCAGCACGTATGGCGTTTATGACTCCAACTGTACACAGACAATTGTCTTTAGCGTACAAAGAAGAGTTAACTCGTTATGCTCCAAATGATGAGATTGCACTATTGAACTTGAAAGAAGTTAATCTTGGTTCTTCTAGAATTGTACTTGTACCATTCAAGAGATTTGAAGATACTGCATCTTTCCCTGCTTCTTGGGCAAACAAAATCACAATCCTTGATATGAAAAACATCAAGAGAACTCAACTATGGGGTGAGCGTTCAGGAGATACTTTAGCTTTAGCTGATGGTATTCCAAAGCGTTATGCTGATGTTTATGTTGATTGCAACATGGGTATTAAGTTTCATAACCCACTAGCTTGTGCTTGGTTAGATTTAATCTAATTAACTTAAAAGTTAAACATATAAGGGGGAGGTTCGCCTCCCCTTTTTTTAAACAAAAAAACAAATGCCAGTAAAGAAAACAAATAAAAAAGAAGACGCTACTCCTCAAGAAGTTAAAAATGAGGCGATTAGCGCACCAGAGGTTGCAGAAGAAAATAGTATGCCTATCTCATTAGTTCAAAAGCTAATGCATGAAATGGAAGAGAAGCTTTCAAACAAATTTAAGAATCAAATCGACAAACTTAAACTTCACAAAGCAAAAGAAGAGCTAGATGAAGATGTTGATTATGTAGAATCTCTTGAAGATGATTGGTTAGATGTTCCTGTAACGTTTTTTGCATTTTCTATGAGATACTCTATACATAGCGATAGAAGAAAAGGTCAAGAGGTTTTACCTCCATTTGGAGACCCAATAAAGTTTAAACCATTAATTAGACATAAGAGACCAGGGAGAGGTAAAGAAGTGGAAGTTGTTTCTGTTTCATCCGTAAGCGTTCAGTCTAGTCAAGTTGTTGAGTATTTAAGAGATCATAGCCTCTTTGGTATTTATTTTTATGAAAACATGGAAAATGCTATGAATGTAGATTCTTCTTGGGCTCATAAAATGGTTGAAGCTCAAAGGTCTTTAGCTAGACTTTCCGACATGCAAATTGTAGCTAGAGCAAAACAAGAAGGAATCTCTGTAAGTCAGAGTCCTGAAAGAATGAGAAGAGAGCTTTCAGAAATATTAGCAAAAAAATCCCAAGATCAGCACGAGAGAATCTTAAATCAAAGATTAAGAGAATCTGTACTTGATAGCAAGGGTAGAAGTGTAACAGAAGGAAAAATAGCATAATGAGTTTTACTGCCCAATCTTTAAGAGACCAATTAGCATTCGCATTAGATGCGGAAAATTCAGATCACTACAGAGATGATTTGGATTATATACCATCTATAAATGCTGCGATGAAATGGCTTACTGCCGTTGTAAATTCTGCTTTTGGTGAAAACAAGATTGGGGAGGAATTCTTTCGTGAATTATCATACTCAGGGGTGTTTCGTACAAGTAACACCTCTAGGGTATCTTTGGATGTATTTCCTACAGAGGTATGGACAGTTCTTGCCGTGATGGCTCTTCCCGTAACGGAAGAAAATGGAAATCCTACACCACCAACACCAGACAATAAAAGAAGTTATCACTTAGACAATCTTATACATGTGTCGTCTTTAAACGCGTGTAAGCGTGTAAGTATAGAATCATGGACAGATGGGTTGTTTAATCCTACAGAGGCAGGATATGATGGCGACCAGATATGTAGCGAGTTAAAACTATACTCGTATCTTCAGCCTATAAATTACAGAAGCACATCTAGAGGAGAAAACTCTCAAGAAATAGAAGTAAGACCTGCTGTGAAGAACGCACAGGTTACTGTATTTTGGGCTAAAAAACCAGACGAGATAACATCTT
>Ga0233410_10000463_pt1 | contig 12724 bp, 14 predicted proteins | sample Na_anoxic_1_MG_FD_179869 | JGI IMG/M metagenome (GOLD analysis project Ga0233410, IMG submission 179869) | Seawater microbial communities from Saanich Inlet, British Columbia, Canada - Na_anoxic_1_MG | ecosystem: Environmental > Aquatic > Marine > Inlet | place: Canada: British Columbia...
CATACATAGGATATGTTGTTGTTGGCGCTGTTAGGTTTGAATTGGCAAGTCTTGTTATGTCAAGTTTGCTTCCTTTAGCTATCTCAGCAGGGGACGTGCCTCCTGTATATGTCAGTACGTTTATGTGATACCAGTTGTCTGGTGCGTTAAACGAAGAGTATATCCCAGTTGAAGTAGCGTCATACGTCAACGTAGCTGAACTTATAAACATCTCAATCTCCTCTCTTACTCCCTCTGCAAGGTCAGCCAAGTCACTTCCTGACGTGTGCTGATTCTCAAGGTTGATGTAGTAGTTATACTGATTCATATACTCATTGAAGATATCAAGCTGCGCCTGCTTGGCGTATAGGTTGAAATCGTCTGGTGAAATATATCCGTAGTTGTTCTTATTGCATATCGCAAGAACCGTCTCTCTTACATCGTTGATACTGACCATGTGACAAAGATAGTGAATATAAAAAACCCCTTGAGTATGCGTTAGCAGTGACCCAAGGGGTTAGTCGGGGAAAGATAATCCTTATGCGATTGCGATTCCAGTAATAGTTACAGCAGCGGCAGCAGCATCTTCAAGACCACTTAAGCTAACTTCTTTTTTTGGTTTTACCCAAGAAGTCTGTAACGCTTCAATAATACTATCTTGTATTCTATCTCTTACAGAAACATCGTTAGCAGCCATAGCAGCTCCTAATGTAATAGTTACCACGTCTTGAGCCGCAGCTCCTCCGTAAGTAAGTGTAACTGTAGTAGTTGATGCTTGCTCTACAAGAACAACACCGTTAATAGCAACCAATTGGCTTGTTTCACCTGTTGCTGTAATAGGGATTTCTAAAAATTTCTGCATAATAAAAAGTTTTATGGGGTTAAGCCACAAAGATAATCAATCTTCTAACATAGGCTCAAGCAGCTTGAATGTCTCAAGTCCCTCGTCTGATTGTAGGTATGAGGCCACAATGTAGTCTCTATCCTCACCGTAAGGAACAGTAAGCATTCGCTTCTTGTTGTTTGGAAGGTTGAAGTGTACGTCTTTAGAACCCCTGTATCCGAGAATCCCTTTATCAAACATCAATGCCACAGTAGACGAGATGTTTGTCATAGGGTCATTCAACGTGTCTAAGAACTCTTTCGGGTTGTTCCTTGCATAAACAAGCACATCACGCTTCAGCTCAGCTGTACTCATCTTAGTGACGTCACGCCCAAGGATTACTCTACCGATACGCTCAAGCTCTGACAGACCAAGTTGCTTTGCTGCAATAAGCGCATCAACCTCGTAGTTCATTATTTCAAGCTCTGTCTCAGCGTCCTTCTCGTTGTTAACAACCTCAAACTTAAGACCGTTATCTGGATGTATATCCAAGAAATATTGAAGAACTGGGTTTGTCTTAGAAACCTTCAAGAACCCATCCTCAAATATGATAGGCTCAAGGATGACATTCTTGTCCTGCTCGTCCTCGAAGGGTGACTTTTGGTTTGGTGAGTATCGCAACGCTCTGTTGCTTGTTCCATCAAAGTGCATCAGAGGGCGTCTGTGACTATTTCGTGATGGAAGAATGTAGGATAGTGGAGCTATATCTCTCCTTAGTCTGTATAGTTTATCCACCAGTGGTGCTTCTTTTGTTTTCATTTTAATTTAGATTAGAGTTAAGAAATAAAAAGGGGAAGGTGTTACCACCCTCCCCTCAAGTTGTATTAGTCCTCGAAGATAACGAAGTTGTTCGCTCCAAGCGTACAAACCGCTCTCTCAGATAGGAAGTGAACCTCCATAGCATCAAGGTCAGATGTACGTGCGCTTCCAGCAGAACCTGTTACCCAAGTCTTGTATCGTCTGTCTTCAGTCTCTGAAGCTCTGTAACGAACGTGTAGGAATGGACGCTTAGCGTTCTTTCCAAGAACTTGGTCGTAAACAGTTGTTGAACCAGCAGGAACAAGAAGACCATTAACCGCTCCAGAAGGAAGGCCACCACGCATGGTTGGGTCGTTCAAGTATTTCCAGTCAGTCTTGTAGAAGTCGTAACCTCTTCTGAATCCTGAGAATCCAAGGTTCAATGCCATCTGCTCATCATTGTCGAACAATCCGTATGATGTACCACCAGCTCCGTAAGAGTTCTGTGCAGCAAGCATATCGTCAATGTCGAAAGAGAACTGACGGTTTACGAAAAGAACATTCTCCTCGATAGAACCCTGCTTGTCAAGTCTTTGGATGATTGAATCAAATTCAGCAAGGGTAGTTGGGTTACCACCTCCGAATATGTTTCCTCTCTGCTCAACAGCATGGAAAACTCCTTCAGAACCATCTGCTACAGCGGCATTCGCTACGTTTTCCATAGGAACAGCCTCAATCATTGCAGTCTCAAGGTAGTCCTCGAAACGTAGACGAGTCTCATGCTCAGACTTCAAGTACCACAGGTATCCTGTAGCTCCGTTCTCAGTAGTCACCTCTACCCATCCGATTTGAGCCATGTCAGAACCTGATACAGCGTACTTGTCTTTGATGATGATTGGCTTGTTGTCGAAGATTTCATCTTCAGCCTCAAGAGACTCAACCATTCCGTTGGTTCCTTTACCGAACTCAGAACCGTAAATCATAATAGTTACGTCAGAGCTTCCTACACCAGTCGTAGCCGCAGCAGAACCACCCACTTCGTAGTAGTTTGCTTGGAATGTTCCAGCAGCATAGTCAGTATTGCTAACAATAGCCTTGTTAGAACCTGCCCCACTGTTCCAGCTCACCATAATCGTCTGACCATCTCTAACCGCAATCTGACCAGTTAGAGTGTCGTTAATTGTGAATACTTGGGTGTTCTGTCCAGCGCCAATAGCTAGCGCGCCTACTTCAACGTACTTGGCGTGAAGACGTCCTTGTTCTGCCCATTTGATAAGGTCAGAGTTAGAAGGCATCTCAGCACCTACCATACGTAGGAATGATGCAACGCTTCGGTTTCCGTAACGCTCGAACTCCTTCTCGTAAGTATCAGGAAGATACTGACTCAAGAAGTCAAAGTCTGTAATATAGTTAGTTGCAAGCGCCTGTCTCTCTGGGGCTGGCTGCAACTGAAATGATGGGTTTGATAATAAAGCCATTTTTGTTTTTGTTTTTTAAAAAGTTTATGTTCGTTTACTCCTAATCTTTAAGCCTCGACCTGAGTCTTGACTTACTGACCGTACTTGCATTCCCCCCTTCTTAGTGACCTCTGGCGCTCTGCGAGTGTCCATGTCTATATTTTTAGACCTCTTCGCCATGCCATCAACCGCTGATGCCTGACCTTGCTCATAAAAGAACTTGGCAAACTTGTCGGGGTTCATTGCTGCTGAAAGAGCTTTATGGTATCCTGCTGCATCACTTAGAAGGCCGTCCTCTCCAATGTACTTGTTTACGAAGTTCATCGGTGATTGCTGACTTTCTTTAAGCTCCGCTGCATCCGCTGGTTTGAAGGTGAATTTCTCATCATTGACACTGAACTCAAAACCTTTGAATCCGTCACTGAAAAGCTCATCAGTCTTCTTGCTGAACCATTCTCTTTTTTTCTGGTTCTCAGCTTCGACACTTTCTGCGTCTTTCATTTTATCTCTATAAGCCTTGTACTCTTCGTTAGAGCTTAAATCGTCAGACCCCTTACTTGACTCAAGTGGAACCTTGTATGACTCTTGCTGCTCTTTGAAAAACTTCTTAGCTTTATTGAGTTCTCTTTTCTTGGCTAACTTTTGTTTCTTTATAAGTGACTCCTCGTCAAGGTCTTCATCGTATCCGAACTTTGAGTCAATCAAATCATTGATGTCATCACTGTCCAAACCGTCTTCTGTATGCTTGTAGTAATCTTCAAGCAACGTATCTGAATCCATCTCATCAAAGTCTTTATTTAACTTGATGAAATCATCCATACCTCGACCAGTCTCCTTCTTGTATTTAAAGAAAGCCTCAACATCCTCTGGCAATTCAGGGGATGATTCTCTTTCCGAAAATAACTCATCAAGTGAGTTTATCTCCTTACCGTATCGGTTTTTAATATGTGAAAGAACGTCTTCGTCTTTTATTTTAAACTCCTCATTTGGAGTTTCTACCTTATTCTCTTCAGCAACAGGCTCTTGTGCCGTCTGCTCTTCCTCCTTCATTTGCTGTTCATGCTTTTTGAGAAGTTCATTCTCTACTTCTTGAACAGACTTTGACTCAACCTCTCCGAGGTCTCTTACTTTAAATTCAGCCATTTTGATTTAATTTTATGCAAATTTATTGATTTTATTTTTATCGAGGTGAAAACTCAGCAAGGTCGAACCCGTCCAAGCTGTCTTCATTCGATTCAAAGCTCATTGGAGGTAGGTTGTTCTTGCGCTGCTCGATAAGCTTTGACTGCTGTGTATTCTGTTTGTCAATACGCTTACCTTTCGCATCCTCCTTCATGTCTTCACGCTTTTGCAACTGCTCCTGTGTCATGCCCTGTAGCTGCATATTCATCTCAAACTCACGCTCCATCAACATAAGCTTTGCATTAGCCTCTGCGTTAAGCCTCTGCATGCTTAGCTGTGTCTTAGTTTGTTCAAGCTGCATCTTAGCCTGAGCCTCAAGCTGTATCTTCTGTTGCGCTGCCTGTGCTGCCATCTGCTGAGATTGCAGTTGAGTCTGAGACTGCATCTGCTGCATCTGCATCTGTTGTTGCTGGTCGGCCTCTTGCTTCTTCTTCCTCTTAAACTTCAATAGTTGATTAGCAAGCTTTATATTCCTTACCTCTCTAATATCAATAGCATCCTCAAGGTAAATATCCTGCTTAGATAGTGCCATCTGAATGTTTGCCTCTAGCTGACCCTTCTCTTCCTCGTCTGGAGATAGTTCTATGAAAATACCAAAGTCGTACAAGTACAAATCCTTGATTTGTTCTAACGTGTTTACGTTGTACTTTCCTATCTGATTCAAGAACTCCTCCTTAAAGTCTGCGTACTCAAGTATGTCAGCAACCCTATACGACAGAGCCTCTGAAAGCCTTCTGAGTATAAATAGACTTGATTCAAGTATATGTCGTGTAGCTGTGTTTGAGCTTAAAGCTGCAAGCTTCTGAACTCCAACAAGTGCATCGGGGTTAGGACTTGTGCCGTCTCGTGCCTCATTCAAGCCACTTACAGCCCTAATCATATCAAGGTAGTGGTTGTAGTTTGCTATAAGAAGTTGCATCTTAGAAGCACTTCCCGTAGAGTTGATAGGTTGGATAGGAACCCTTGCGTTGTTAAACTCGCCATCCTGAGTGTAGCTCCTTCCAACAACACTACCAGTCTGGAAGTATAGTCTTAGAGCGTCTTCTGGATTGTATGCGTTTCCTGTGCCAAGGTCAACCTCGTTTAAACCATCAGCATCAATAAATACACCGTCAGGAACCATACGAGCAATAATCTGCTGCATCTTCAGGTGTGTTACCTGAATAAGGTCTACAAACGGAATCATTCTTCTTATAAGCGACTCTATAACTCCCTTGTACATCCTTGGCGCACACGCAACATAGTTAGGTATCGCATGTTGGCTTGCTGACTTAGGTCGTACCATATTCTTGGCAAGCTCCCACTTCAGTACGATATTAGTACCCATAACCATAACACCTTCATACCACACCTCAATAGTCTTCTCCACCCTCTCGAAGTTGCCCTCGTCCATCATCTCTTGTGGTGGATTGAACTCGTCATCTTTCTCTATAACACGCTCTCCTCCGTTTTCAAGTTTTTTCTTTTTATAGACAAACTTCTTAGTTGTCTTATAATTGAAAAACATTAACGTACACGTATCTCTATAGAACATATCATTCTCATACGACTCAGATACATTATAGTAGCTACTCCAACTCTGACTATACTTAGATATCAAATCCATGTCCTCGTTTGTGAGGTCGGGGTCTATCTTAATAAGCTCAGCTATTGGCATGGTCTTTATCTCCCCCCAATAGAAACAATCCTTAAAGTACGGGTCTTCAGTATAGCTATACACAACATTAGCAGGGTCTACGTAGTCAATTACGACACCCTCACCCTTTCTAAACTCGTGCTTAGCAACTGACACACCAAGTACCATCTGGTCGTAGTCGAGTCTCTTTCTTATGTCTTGATAATGATTCTCGTCAAGTATAGTGTTGATTGCAGTTTCCTCGGCTATCTCAATAGCTGGCTTATAGTTAAGCTGCATGTGTAACGCCATTTCATCGTCACTTTCAGGAACTTCATCAGGATTCATTGTAAAAGGGTCAACCCCGAAATCCTCTTGTATCTGCAACAAAAGGTCTTTACTTACCATCTGAGCCTCTACTCTTTCTTGGTATCTATTCCTATGCTCTGAAGACAATGCGTCTTGAGCGTATGACCGTATTTTAAACAACCTGTCTGCCATCCCGTTAACAACAATGTCAACGAACTTTGGAAGTATAGGGACTGGTGTCCAGTCTAGGTTTAGATAAGAAAGGTCACCATCAATAGCAAGCTCATTTTTATACTTACCTACCGACTGCTCCCCTCTCGCATAAAGCCTTAACCTGTGGAACTCTTTTGACTGGTCATAGTACCTACAACCACCCCCGTCTTTTTTAAACCACTCATACTGTATAGCCTGACCGACCATAAGCCCATACTCAGAAGAAGCCTTCTCTTTGTCTGTTGCAAACTGGTCAGGGAACCCTGCAGCGGAAACATTTACTGTTACTTCGTCCATTTATGTATTTAATCGGCTGGATTTGCCAGAGTTATCGTATCTTGCAAAGTTAATGCTTATTTTCGACTGTTCTCTTTGTGGGGTGTATAGGCTCTTCTGATTTGCCATAATCGCCAGTCCAGAGCTGATAGACGCATCAAATTTTGTTCGGGCATTTATATCAAACCTTGCCCAGTCCTCAAGAGTCCTATTGAATGGCATCGACCCCATATCGTCAGGGTCTCTGAACGTACCCTCCATATCCATACCCACATACTTCTCAATATACGACTCAATAGCCGCTGCGTGAGACTGCTTAACATCCTCGCTTGTGTTGGGTATTCCACCAAGCTCTTTCTCTGTCTTTGAGAGCTTCATTGCCGCCTTATCAGGTCTATTCATTGAATACCCCCTATACCCCCTGTTCTTTAAATGGTACAGTAGCCTTGGCTTGTTGTTCTCGCAAAGTATTGGCATACCATAAAACACAAGAGCCATAAGAACCTCCTCGAAGAATATCTCAGCGGTCTGAGGTCGTGCCACATACTGTAAGAAAAATTCGTTGCTTGGGGCGTCATCCATATTGAACTTGGTCAGACCATGTAGCGCACCGTTTGACCCACCACCACCTACAGTTCCTGATATATCGTATGAGTCACACCCAAAAGAACCCACATGCTCATTCGCAGGATACTTCCTTCCATTACGAATCTCGTATCTGTTCTGCATAGCAGCAGGTGGTATCCAAGACACAACAAACCTACCGTTCTTATCTGGCGTCCATATCACCTTAGTATCCTTGATGCCATTCTCCCAATGGAAACGCCCCTTGGTTATATGATGGGACTTAATCATATTGTCGTTGTAGTCAATCTGCTGATATATCTTAGTAAGATTAAATAGCGACTGCTTGCTCTCGTCCCTAAACGCATGTGACTCTGTTCGTGGAAACTGTCTGTAAAACTCGTTCAAGGCGTCAGCATCGCCCTTAAGTGACTGAACCTCATTCTCCCAGTAGTTTATAGCTCCCATGCTTATCGCATTTCCGTCAACACCCTCAACAGGCTTACTTGGCGTTCTAAGAACAGGCATTCCGTACCTATCTATAAAACCCTCCATATTCCACTCCATAGGAATAAAGAGCTTGTACATCCCACTTTTCGTCTGACCGTTTGAGTTTCTGGTGGAGGCATCTGAGTCGTTGTATAGCTTCTTGAAGTTATTCCCACCCTTGTTTAAAGCATTACAGGTTGACCCCATCATACACTTGCCAATAATCTTACTACCAAGCCGAAGACACGTCTTTGTTACCCTCCAGTTGTTGAGTATGTTCTCAGGCTTCTCCCATTTTCCGCTCTCGTCATGAATAAGAAGCAATAACTTCTCACCATCGTAGCTGTTGTCTGCTGTGTTCTTCCAGTCAATAGTTGTGTCAAGTCCCTCAAGCACATCCTCCTCTACGTTGTGCATATTGTTCTTTGTAATCTTAGAGGCAGGAACCCTATATGACAGCTCGGTCTTTGGTCTGTCCATACCGTCCATAATAGGCTTAAAGAAGAACGGGTAGTTGCTGTTTATCGGTACAACCTTATCGGTGAACATCTTCTTAGCGTCAGCACCAGTCTTTGAGAGTATTCCCACCCTTGCGTCTTTCGCAAGAGTTGCTGTGTTTACACCCTCTGACGAACCCATGAATGAGAATCCTGACCGTCTAATCTTTAGATACGACATACCGAAGGAACGGTTATCTGCCTTACATGCCTCCCAGAATATGTAGAATATTCTGTTTGCCTCCCTAAAGTCAGGGTGTCCTACGTCAATCTTTGTATGCTGAAGATAGTTGTAGTGAGAGCCTGTTATGTATGTAGGGATTCCATTGTTCTTAAACCAGTGACCATACTCTCTTCTGTCAAACTCTCCCTCTATATAGTCTATCCATTTGTCTTTGAAGGATGATGGCATGTCATTCCATTGGAATATGCTCTGTATCCTCTTTAGTTCTTTTGGGTACTCCTTAGCCTCCCAGTATTGCTCTAACTGTTTCTTACTTCTTGAGAATATTTTATCAGGCACTGACGGCAACGCAATGCGAAGCCCCTCTATTAGGTAGACATCTCCTACAGTTCCGTCCTTTGATATAACGACCATATCATACTTTTCGTCATACCCATATACCCATGTTTTTGCCTTGTTCTTTTTTGAGAGAACAGTTTTAGGGACGTGGTTTTTTAATACCTCGTGTATCCTACTTTCTTGACCTTCTCTCTGCGAATCCTCCACTTGATTTCTTTTCTTCTTTCTCTTCAGGGGCATTAAGCTTTTCTTCCTCCTCCTCAATACGTTTCATTATCTCAAACGCATCAAAGATGGCGAGCTTCTTTGTGGCGGCAGCATTCTTCAATCTATCAGCCGCAAGCTCATCCTCTACGTCTGGCTTTATTATCTCTTCCCTTGCGACCTTCACCAACTGACTCACCGCTATCCTCCCAGCTTTGATAATCTCCTCCTTTATAGTTCTTGAATCCATTCTTGTTGTATTTGATTTTTGGAGATGACTTATCTCCTGAATATCTACTACTCTTACCCATGACTATAAAACATTACAAAAACAACCCTACCATCCTCCCAACTTTTATTAGGGTACTTACTATGAAAGTATGACGATGGATATGATATCAATCTATTCTCTTTGTGGCCTATGACGGTATTCAGTTCCCACTTATCTTTATCATTCGAGTCTCTTTGCAAAACCTTGTCATACTCTTCGTTAGAAGTGTTGTTTGAAAGTTTGTAGCCATGCTCTTTGTGAGTCCAAAAAGCTGTTCCGCTCAACTCACTTTCTGACTGTGGTGGAGACATAAACAATACTATAGCTCTATTTGGTTGCTGTCCGTTTATCTTCAAGTCTGAATGAATGTCCCAGTCGGTATCCAGAAGATTAGTAGCTACTCTAAAGAAACTGAGTATATTTTTAACTGGAGCACCTTCAAGAAGAGATATCTTAGAGCTAACAATCTCATTGAATGCTACAGAAGGTGGTTGAACATAAAAAGACCTATCACCCACCACAACCTCCTTAAACTCGTTTGAAGAAAGCTCCTCGGCTGTAGACTCATACCACTGCTTACTCAGGAAGTCGTCAGCAAAATATATCATAACGATAGGGTTATGTTGTCGGTAAACATTCGGTACAGCTTCTCGCCATCAACAGTAAACTCATAGTCGCTGTCAGGCTTGAAAGATATCTCGTCACCCTCCTTAAGCCCTAAATCCAAAAGCTCCTTGTTGATGTATCTTATCGTACCCATCAACGGCTCCTCAGATACGTTCTTGAATATAACGGAATCTTTCTTGTCAATTGGCTTAATGAAGCAATACTTGTCGTGAGCATTCCACTTAAACCCGTTATGATACATAAAGAACTGCATGTGGTCTACAAAGAACAGGTCGTCCTTAAAGAAACTCCTTCCGCTCTTCTGCCTTCCCTTCATGTCGTAGTAGAACTTAAACACGTTGTGGTGTACAAGGAGGAGATCTCCTACCCTTATCGGCCCGTCATACTTTATTGGAAGTTCGACCACCTCAGCTACCCTCTGTGAGAATATGTGGTCTTCTTGAGATGTGCTTACTATAAGCCCATCGTTGATGTTCGCATATCGCTTGCCCTCCTGTGGGCGAACGATGAACATATATGGGGATTTCATTTTAGAAGTTTATGTTGTACTCGATTGAAATTGGCATGTCTTTAAATTCCTTCCACAGCATTATCTCCTCCCCGTTTGATATCCAAATTCTAAATGAGTCTATCTCGTCATGGAACTTGATAAGGTGTATCTCATACTCACCGCCCATCACGGACTGCCCTACAATGTAGTGCATAGCCTCCTTGTAGTTGGCTCCTACTGAAATCTTGCGAATGTCCATTTAATTTGATTTTACCAAGTAGCGATCGCCACACGTTTCCAAGTATTTGTCGCTGTGCAAACGTAAATGTAGTTAGCGTCTACTGAAATTTGTCCTGCCGTACCTGAAGCTGAAGCTGAAGCTGGGGTGTCTGGGGTTGTGTATAGACCGCCTTGAAACAAAGCGTCTTGAAGTATTGTTGTGCCTGAAGTTACGGTTAGACCGTATCCAAGTACAAAGCCGCCTGATGGCGCTACAAACGCGCCTCTCTGTACTCCTCCCATGTAAAAAGCAATGTTTGATAAGGATGGTGCTGTTATTTGGTTTGTTACTACCCCATCTCCAATTCCCATTGTAAGAGTTCCTCCAATACTCGCATCGGCCACAACGTCAAGTCCAGTGCCTGTAGCCTTGCTGAGCGTAAGGGTGTCTGCGATGTCTGCGGTTGAGCTTGAGGTAAAAGCTGCTGATACATCCACAAAGCTAAAAGCTGATACGCTACTTACGGATAGTCTCGTTAGATACGCCACACCACCAACAGTAATATCTGTTGTTGTCGAACTGCCTTGGTCACAAACATCTTGAAACGTAATAGTAGACGCCACATAATTAGCAATGTCAGACAACTGAAAGTTGTTGGTAACTCCCGAAGCTAAAGAACCGATTAAAATACTATCGCTAGATAGAGGAGCGGTTGCTTCTGGGTATGATGTGGTATTATTTATTTGCGCCATTTTACACTTTTTGAAGAGGTTGATTATCCTTCTTAGTAACTTCACCATTTGTCATGTTGATTGTTGAGTCAGCGCCATACTTCTCAATAAGGGCGTCCTCAATAACCTTAAACTCGGCCTTGATAACGTCAATCTCACTAAGCACTACCTGCTTGTTAAGCTCAATGTCTCCAAGCATTATCTTTGCCTGATTAAACTTGTCTCTTGCAGACTGAATCTGCTCTAACTCTGTTGTTTCTAATTTCATTTGATTACAAATTTACGATATTTCTTCCGACTCGTATTCCAACGTAGTGTTGACCGTTGAATCCATAGTCAGCGCTAAAGTACGTCTTTTTTACCGTAGCCTGTATGCCAATACCCATTAAAGGCACATAGCTCGATTTAAAGTCTGATATAAGCCCCACATTCCCATGAATACCTAACGCCCACTTTAATGACGCTTTCTTTGGGGTGTAGGTGACCTTGAGCTTCTCAGACCTGTTCTGGTAGTTCTGCCAAGTTATCTGAATATCGTTCAAGGTCGTGTCGTACTTGGCTATCTCAGTTAGCCACGCCTCAACGATTTTAACGGTGTCAACTAAAAAGAACGTGTCTAAGCGATTAACTATTATCTCTGACGTGATTGTATCCCTTACAGTGACAAACTCCTTAGAAACGAACCTAACGGTGTCTGTGCGCCATCTGTCCACATATTCTATGGTAGGAACTAACCTCTCAACGATTGTGGTTACGGGCTTGCCGCTTGTGTCTCCGCACCCCCTCCAAGCTATTATCACCCCAAGAAGGAATGCCAACAGGTAGGGTAGGTACGTCTTTATAAGATGCTTTGCTAAGTCGTTCAATTTTTATTGATGATGCAATTAGTATTAGACACATTAAGAATACGATAGCAAGCAATATCTTATGCCCACCGTCAAACCTCACTACTGCGTCCAAAGACCGTACTCAAGAATAACTGTAGATGCGCTTGCCGTTACCTCAAGCCCTACAGATGCCTTGATAGGCACAAATGCCCACTCCTCTGGGCCGAGCGTTCCGAAGCTTATATGGGTTGCTACCTCAGCAAGGTCAAGGCTGTTTGTAGCATCAGTGTTCTTTAGGTACACATAGGTTATGGCTGCCTTGGCGGCTGGTACGATAACCTCTGCTGAAACTGCCCCCACACTGATTCTACTTGTGTTCTGTACTGGGTTGGTTACCGTAATCGCATCTGTCTGCGATATAGCCAATGACTCAGACGTTGCGTCAGAGCTTGTGATGTTGAGGGTTGCCTGTATTGTTGCCATGCTACAAAGTTAGTTACTTTCTTTTAAACGCTTCTCCAACTAAACCTTTTTATTCTCCTCGTTTGAATTAAATAGATTGTAAATTTTAATACCAACAGTGATTGTCAAAGATATAGCTGTCGCAATTAAGATGTACATACTCAAAG
>Ga0233410_10000466_pt1 | contig 12704 bp, 11 predicted proteins | sample Na_anoxic_1_MG_FD_179869 | JGI IMG/M metagenome (GOLD analysis project Ga0233410, IMG submission 179869) | Seawater microbial communities from Saanich Inlet, British Columbia, Canada - Na_anoxic_1_MG | ecosystem: Environmental > Aquatic > Marine > Inlet | place: Canada: British Columbia...
TATGCTGGTAAATGCCAAACATATTTCGAATAATTCCTATAAACTGGCCTTTGAAATTTTGGAAAATGCTGGAGTCGCGGTAAGTCCCGGAATCGATTTCGGACAAAATGCAGAAGGCTATCTCAGACTATCTTATGCAAATTCCCTTGAGAATATAAAAGAAGGAATGAACAGGCTGGAAGTTTTCCTTTGCAACAAATAATTGACAGGATTACAGGATAGGCAAGATATCAATCTCATGGGTTCTCTATCTAATTCGATGATTTATTTAATACTATAGTGTATTTATAATGGATGTCGAGTTTATTATTAGCGCTTTTCGTGAAGCCCAGTATCCTCTTTCAGACAGACCTGAGGTTGCGTTTGCAGGCAAGTCTAATGTGGGTAAATCCTCCCTTATCAATGCCCTTATCAACCGGAAAAGTCTTGCCAGGACAAGTTCTAAGCCTGGAAGGACTCAGTCAATCAACTTTTTTAGTGTAGCTGAATCACTATACTTCGTTGATCTGCCCGGTTATGGGTTTGCCCGGGTCCCTATCAAAGTCAAAAGGTCCTGGCAATATATGGTAGAGACCTATCTCAGCAGCAGATTAAACTTAAGAATGGTCGTTGTGATAATTGATATAAGAAGAGACCTTGCTTCTAATGATATTGATCTGCTCAACTGGCTGAAACACTATAACATACCGTCTATTCTTGTACTCACCAAGGCAGACAAGATATCCCGTCAGCAGACACGAATCAGGGCTAATGCTATCGGACACAAATTTGAGGAAATCCTACCAGCCACCCCTACGATATTTTCCGCAAAAACAAGACAGGGAAGAGAAGAAATATGGGAAAAGATAAAACAGCTTACTGTTGATAGTGAAACCGGATGCCATCAGGGAGATCCTTAATCCATTTTCCTGAAAAACCTCTCAACAGCATTTCTTTTCTATACCTATATGTTGTGGTCATTTTTCCTTGACACACAAGCGGCACTTTGGTATAGTTTCTCTTTTGAAAAGATAAATTCTTAATGCATCTACCAAGCCTGGCGCACTAAGAATTATAAATTATGTTATGCTCTTAACACTTACGGGTATTACTCAAGGTTCCGGACTTTGTGACTTTTTACGAAATTATTAAATATGGGTACAAAAGACCTCTATTCTTCCGGCTGGCGGGATAACAGGAAAGAGCTTCAAACCAATTTTTTCTGGAGACGTCTATTCCGAAAAAACTCTCTCGTGGCCCTTGCTCTGGGATCCGCATTAATAGTTCCTTTTATGATCTTTTTTGGTGTTCCATGGATTTCAGAGCAGATTAGTCAAGCACATGGCAGCCTTTCAAAAACGGAACACCAGGCAACTCATTTGCCCGGGAGTACGGCGAAGAAGCCTGTTTCCATTGATCCTGAGAGCTTACACCTGAACCCGACTCACCTGTCAGACCGTTTTGTCCTGAAACGGGGCGGCGTGCCCCTTATCGTAGAATCGTCTTTAGATTCAGGCCTTCAAGACTACATTGTTCAACTACTTCAAAAGTCACGGAACTTGAAAGCCGCTGTGGTGGTGTTAAGGCCCGATGACGGGCGAGTCCTTGCAATGGCAAGCTATGATAAAGATCAAAAGGGTGAGGATCTCTGTCTTAAGGCGGATTTTCCCGCTGCCAGCCTTTTTAAGATTGTCTCTGCGGCAGCAGCCTTTGAATTTGCAGGATTCACACCCGGGAAGACGGTCTATTTTGACGGGCGCAAGCATACGCTTTATAAGCATCAACTGAAACAGAAGAAAGGGAAATACACCTCCAAGCTCAGTTTTAAAAGGGCCTTTGCCTCATCTATTAACCCTGTTTTCGGGAAATTAGGGATATACAATTTAGGCCAAAAAATCATGAGCGCTTCGGCTGAGAGGTTTTTATTTAATCAACCGATTCCCTTTGATCTGCCAGTGGCTGAGAGTTTTGTTCATGTCCCGGATGACGATTTCGGTTTAGCGGAAATCGCTACCGGCTTTAACAAAAAAACAACCATATCTCCCATTCACGCGGCCCTGCTATCGTCTGCAGTTGTAAATAACGGTGTTATGATGAAACCGTGGCTGGTCAAAAGAATTTCACAGGAAAACGGCGAGATTCTCTACAAGAACAGGCCGGCAAAGTTAACCAGATCCATAAGCAGAAATACGGCTTCCAAGTTAAAAATCTTAATGAAGGATACTGTTGATCATGGCACATGCAGAAAATACTTCCGGAGCTTAAAGAGGAAAAAAACGTTCAAAAACATGGAGTTAGGAGCAAAAACAGGAACCGTTAACGATGAGACAGACCAGTTTAAATATGACTGGTTGACAGCTTATGTCCTGCCTCCCAATGGCGCAAAAGGAATATGTATTGCCGTATTGGGTATTCACGGCAAAAAGTTAGGCATAAGAGCCAAGAAACTTGCCAGGAATATAATTAACCACTATTTTTCTTCTTCTTGAAACAGAGTAAAATCCTCTTCTTTAAAAAATCAAAACCTATAGTTTTTCCATGACAAATTACGCTGATTAAAGCAATTATACTACGATCTAAACCCTTCAAGATTATAGGCCTTGATCTTTCTATGAAGGTTGCTCCTTTCAATGCCTATGGCTTCTGCTGTTTGTGAAATATTTCCATTGAACTCCCGCAACTTGCTTTTTATAAAAGCCTTTTCAAATTCTTCTTTTGCCTCTTTAATCGAGCCAAGCACTAATGCAGATTCAAAACTCCCTTTCACTTCTGATAGCCTGTTAAAAGGTGGCGGGATATCTTTGGACTGAATTACTTTTCCCGGCACCATAATCGTTAATCTTTCAGATAAGTTCTTTAATTCTCTGATATTTCCAGGCCAGTGGTATTTTTTCAGTATCTCAATAGACTCCTTGGAAAAAACCTTTGATTTCAGATTTGTATTTAACGAAATCTCTTTTTGAAATTCACTTAATAATTCAGGTATATCTTCAATCCTTTCCCTTAAAGGAGGGACTACTATAGGAATAACATTTAGTCGAAAGTAGAGATCCTCTCTAAATCTCCCTTTTTCAATCTCGATCTCCAGATCCTTATTTGTTGCCGCAAAAACACGAACATCCACATGTATTGTCTTGCTTCCCCCCACCCTCTCAAATTTCTGTTCCTCAAGCAGCCTCAGTGTCTTGGATTGAGCCTTTATGCTCATATCTCCAATTTCGTCTAAGAAAAGAGTTCCTTCATGGGCAAGATCAAATTTCCCTTTCCTCATAGTAGATGCCCCTGTAAAGGCGCCTTTCTCATGCCCGAAGAGTTCGCTCTCAATAAGGTCATCAGGAATTGCAGCACAATTCACTTCTACCATTGGTTTTTGCCTTCGCTCACTTAATTGATGTATAGTATGCGCGACAAGTTCTTTTCCGGTCCCGTTGTCTCCTGAGATAAGAACCCAGGCATTTGTAGGGGCTACAATTTTGATCTGTTCTTTAATTCCGATAATCGCCTCACTGTTACCGGTCATATGGTACTTATCCTTCTGTCTCTGCTTGAGAAGACTTATCTCTTCCTCAAGCTTGTAATAATCAAGAGCATTATTGACCGATAAAAGGAGTTTATCGAGTGAAAGAGGCTTTTCAATATAATCATAAGCGCCTATCTTAGTCGCCTTTACAGCTGTTTCAATTGTACCGTGCCCGGACATTATGACTACTTGAAGATTTGGATAGGTCTCTTTGATCTTTACAAGAGTCTCGATCCCATCCATAACGGGCATCCATATATCCAGGATGACAAGATCGGGCATTCCTTCTTCGATCTTTTTCAGGGCCTCGGCCCCGCTCTCAGCACAGACAGTCTCAAATCCTTCATCCGAAAGGATGCCTTCCAGTGACTGAAGGATGCTGACTTCATCATCTACAATCAAAACAGTTCTAGCGATAGTTGCTCACCTCATCATCTCCAGGGCTATCTTAGCTGTCCTGTCAGAAGCCCCGCCCAAGCCAAGGCTTTTCTTAATATATTCCAATTTCATTATCATATTCGCCCTGACATCTTCATGTTCAAGAATAGTCAAAGCCTCACGGGCAAGTCTGTCAGGAGTCACTTCATCCTGAATCAGTTCCGGCACCACCTTTTCTTCTGCTACAAGATTGACAAGACCGATATAAGGAACCTTAACCACCATTCTACCTATACGAAAGGAAACGGGAGATACTCTATAGACAATGACCATAGGGATGCCTATAATAGCCGTTTCCAGGGTTACGGTTCCAGAGGCCACCAATGCCACATCACAGGCACCAAGGACATGATGAATATCTCTTTCAATAACCCTGATGGGAACTATTGAATTGTCAATAAAAGTTTTAATAAATTCGGGTTCTATAGTCCGTGCCAGAGGCAGCAGACATTGGATATCAGGATAAGACGATCTTAAAATCTCTGCTGATTTAATCATGACTGGGAGCAGATTTCTGATCTCCTGTTCCCGGCTGCCGGGTAACAGTCCGACTACCGGATAATCATGTTTCACTCCCAGTTGAACCTTGGCCTTCACTTTATCCAGTTCTTCGGGATAAGCATCTAAGAGTGGATGCCCAACGTAGTCCACTTCCATTCCATTTTTTCTGAAAAACTCTTTTTCAAAAGGCAATATTACAGCCATACGATCAATACGTTGGGACAGCTTTCTTATCCGTCCTCTTCGCCATGCCCATACCTGAGGACTAATATAATACAGAACCGGGATTTGGAAATGTTTTGCGGTCTTTGCAATATTGATATTAAAGTCAGGGTAATCGATAAGAATCAGGAGGTCAGGACGATCATTTTTCAATATGGACTTGAGTTTTCTTAAGGCTTTTACAATCGTGTAAAGTTTACCTATAACTTCAGTCAGGCCAACCACAGCCATATCGGAAGAAGAAAATAGGTTTTTCACACCGGCCTGTTCTAATCTTTGCCCCCCGATACCCCGGAAAACAATTCCGGGATTTGAGCGCACCATAGCCTTGACAAGATTTGAGCCATGCAAATCGGCTGACGCTTCACCAGCCACTATGACTACGAACTTGGAATCTTCTGAATTAGCAGATGACCTGGAAATTCTTACAGCCTCTCTCTATCTGATCAATAATGCCAAGGGCATATTTAAGTGCCCTTAACCCATCTTCCCCGGTCACGACCGGCTTTGTTCCATTGATAACTGAATTCACAAAAGAAGAAATTTCATCGGCCAGAGGGTCACTATCAGGGAATTCCATTTTATTTGCGTTAATCTGGGGGAAATCATCTGAAGCAGTAACATCAATGTCTAACCTGATGACACTGATTTCTCTCTTGACAAAATTTACAGAAAGATAGGCATCCGGCTGAAATACCCGGATTTTTCTCAATGTCTTATTGGACACCCTGCTTGCCGTTAAATTTGCGACCGTGCCATTTTCAAAGATCATTCTCGCATTAGCCACATCTGTTTTATCTGTAATGACGGACATTCCCACTGCGTGAACCTCTTTGACCTCTGATGGAATAACATGAAGGATTATGTCCAGATCATGGATCATCAGATCAAGCACCACATCTACGTCTATTCCTCTTGAGGTAAATTGATTCATTCGATGAAACTCAATAAAAGTAGGCCGATTCAGAAGGGATTCCATCTTTACGACTGCAGGATTAAAACGTTCCACAAGACCCACCTGGAATACTAATTTATTTTTTTCTGCTAAATTTACCAGGCTGTTCGCGTCATCAAGTTTATAGGTAATCGGTTTTTCTATAAGTACATGAATATCCCTTGCGAGGATATCTCGAGCCAAATCAAAATGAATCTCCGTGGGTACAGAAAGGCTCACCGCATCCACTTTGTTTAAGATATCCTGGTATGTTCCATAGACTTTGACACCGTATCGCTTCTCTATCTCATTTGCCCGATCCGGATCAGTATCCACTACTCCCACCAGTTCAACGGCTGGGATATTCAGGTATTTCTGCACATGATATTCACCTAAATGACCAACGCCAATAACGCCAACTCGCACTTTATCTGAATTCACTTTTTTATTCTTTCCTCGAAGGTTTGGGGGGTTCATAACCTACAATACAAATACCTTTCCTGTCTGCATATGAAATCATCTCAGATCTGTCAAACATCAAAGTTTTACCAGCCTCTACAGCCAGTACCGAAGCCTTGACACGAGACATCACATTTACTGTTTTAAGACCAACAGACGGAATGTCAAAACGAAGGTCCTGCTTGGGTTTGCTCACTTTGACAACAACAGCTTTTTCTCTTGCCAGTTTTCCACCCCTTAGGATAGTCTCATCCGTACCATCCATTGCCTCTAAGGCCAAAACTGTTTTTCTTCTCACAACAACACTCTGACCAATATCCAGACGTCCCAATTCTTTTGCAATTTCCCATCCAAAAAAAATGTCGTCTTTCTCAGACTTACTGGGCTTCTTTCTCGTAAAACATCTTGCAGGAGTAAGCAATTCCGGCAGGTGTGCAATAGAGCTTATGATTTCTATCCCCTCTTTGGCAAATTCTCCTGCCACTGCAACCAGGATATTGTCATCATGAAAGACTGCCATTTTTGACATAATTGTGATGCCTTTCAGATCAGGCCTAATATTCCCAAACATTCGCTTCTTGTTAATCGAACCCGCCATTAGTGCTTTTTGAACCCCTCTTTTTTTGAGGGCTTTGATTAATTGACCCAATTGTCCGAGTTTTATCCAAACTATATCATCAACTTTTTCCGACAATACCGGATCTGTCTCTCCAAGGTGGGCCACTGCCACGATATCTAAAGATTGTTTCCTTACAGCATCTGCAATCATTAGAGGGAACTGACCCCCACCTGCAATCAGGCCAATAGTTTCGTTATTTCCATGCATAGGATTCTTTTATCTCAAGACTCCCCTTTTTGAGCCGTCAAAAAAATTCAGGAGTATATCCAGCTCAGGAAAAGGTTTTAACTCCTCCCTGACCTGTTTTATCCCTTCGCTAAACCTCCTGTTATTCTTCCATATTATTCTGTAAGCTTTTTTCAATCCGTCAATACTTTCCTGTGAAATCCCCACGCGGCTCAATCCTTTACTGTTAATTCCATAGAGTTTTGCCTTTGGCCCTGCCGTTATCATAAATGGGGGTATATCTTTAACAATACGTGATCCACCTCCTATAAACGCATAGGGGCCTATTCTGACAAACTGATGAACAGCAACAAGCCCGCCGATGGTCGCATTGTCTCCAATTGTTATATGTCCGCCAAGAGTAGCCATATTGGACATGATCACTCTGTCTCCAAGAAAACAGTCATGTGCAATATGTGCATAAGCCATGATGAAGTTATGGCTTCCTACAACTGTCTTCCATTCTTCTTTTGTTGTTGCCCGATTGATCGTGACATACTCTCTAATTACATTATCATTCCCGATTAAGATACGAGTGTCTTCGCCGCGATATCCTACATCCTGTGGCGGATTACCTATGGATGAAAAGGGATATATTTTATTTCTCTCCCCAATCTGTGTATGTCCTTCAATTACGACGTGAGTCTCTATTTCGGTATCACGGCCAATAGTAACATTATCTCCTATAGTACTATAAGGCCCGATTTTAACACCAGGCCCAAGCTCGGCACTGGAACTTACCACTGCTGAAGGATGAATTTTCATAACATATCTCTTAAAGAAACCTTTGAAAACAACACGTTTTTCAAAGATCTCACAGAATTAATTTAGCAGTCAAACGGCAAAACAATTAAACGTCAGGAAGGATATTCTCTCATCTGATTGTAGCAACAAGTTTTGCTTCAGCAACAAGGTCATTTTCAACAAATGACTTTCCGGCTATCTTCCAGATTCTTGTACCAGTTCTTAAGGCCTGTATTTCTAATCTAAGCTGGTCCCCGGGAACAACTGGTTTACGAAATTTAACATTGTCCATTGACATAAAGTAAATTGCATCAATATTTTTTTTCTTAAGAAGGCCTGGAACTGACAGCCGGGCCAGGACACCTCCCGTCTGGGCCATTGCCTCAACAATAAGAACTCCTGGCATGATTGGATTTTCAGGGAAATGACCCATAAAAAAGGGTTCATTGGCCGTTACATTTTTAATTCCCACAACTTTCCTGCCATATTCAATATCTATTATTCGATCAACCATTAGAAAGGGATATCGGTGTGGGATAATCTTAATGATATCTTCATAGTAAAGAGGTAGTTTCATAATAGCCTTGTTTTATTTTAAACCTTATCAAGTTTCTCTGCCTTTTTTTCAAGCTTTCTCAGGCGTTCATTGAATTGGGGCAGCCGTGTTATCAGGGTTGAGATTCTCAGCCAAAGCCGATGCGGCATGGTCGGGGTTCCGGAGACAACTTCTCCTGGAGCAATAGACTTTGCAACACCTGACTGTGACCCGATCATGACCCGATCTCCAATTTTGATATGATCACTGATACCAACCTGCCCGCCTATGACTACTTCACGACCAATATTACAGCTTCCGGAGATCCCTGCCTGAGCAACCACGATCGTATCCTCACCAATGCATACATTATGGCCTACCTGTACCAAGTTGTCAGTCTTCACGCCTGACTTTATCCATGTTTTGCCGATAGTACCCCTGTCAATACAATTATTAGCCCCTATTTCAACCCGATCATCAATCTGAACAGTCCCGGTTTGAGGTATTTTGACTGATCTCGATCCATCCTTAACGAAACCAAAACCATCGCTGCCTATGACAGTACCAGCGTGTATTATAACATCATTTCCAATAAGACAGTCTTGTAAAATACTTACATTGGGATAAATCAAGGTACTGTTTCCAATTTCAGCTCTATTACCTATGAAAACCCCTGGAAACAGGATAGTGTCATCTCCTATTACTGCGTCTTCCCCAACATATACTGCAGGATAAATAGAAACATTCTTTCCAATACGGACACTTTCATGGACAACAGCACGCTCGCTGATTCCAGGATACATTGGCACAGGAGGAGCAAAAAGACCGGACACTCTGGCATAAGCTAATTGTGGATTGGAAACTACTATTTGTGTTTCACTAAAATAATGGTTCTTCTCCTCAACTATCAATGCGGAGGCCTTTGTTTTCTTCAAGCTCTCTTTATATCTTGGATCAGTAAAAAAGGAGATCTCTCCAGGGCGTGCAATATCCAGTGAATTAACACCTGAAATTATTATTCGGTCATCTCCAATTACTTCTCCACCTGTTACCTGTGCAATCTTTTTAAGAAGTATTTCCAATTCCTGGATGCTCCTGTTATTTTGTCTTGTCGTATGCCTTTATGACCTCATTCGTGATATCAATTTTTTCATCATAATAAATAAGACCCATAGTTCTCTTTCCAAGGATTAAAGTGTATCCTTTTCTTTTTCCGATTTTTTCTGTAACCTTCCTTACTTCATTTCCGAATTTTTTTGTGGCTTCAATTTCCGCTTCTTTCATTTCCCGTGTGAATTCATCAGCAAGATACTTGTAATGTCGTCTCTTTTTTACTAACTCTTTCTGCTTATCTTCCTTGGCATCAAGACTCAACATCATACCCTGTTTTTTCAGCTCTTCCTCCATTTTGAGCAATTCATCCTTTTCATTATTCAGTTTCTTTTGCAGAATCTCAAATTGCTGTCTTAATACTTCCCTGATTTCTTTGAATCCTTTTGAATTCTCCTGAAGGATTTTCATATCTATCACAGCGATTTTACTTCTATCTTCACTAAAAGCATTGTACTGTAAGCCAAATACAAACATAATTACCACAAGTAAACAAAAAAAGTGTTTCATTATTATCCCCCTGAATTATAAGTATGAGTTTAGAATGTTCCTCCGACTGAAAACTCCCATTTCCCTGATGCTTCACCCTCTGTCGGATCTAAGTTTTGACCATATTCCAGTCGAAGCGGCCCCATAGGAGAATACCACCTGATACCAGCTCCAGCCGAATTCCTGATCCCACTAAAGGTATAATCCTCATCCCTCGTAAATACATTACCTGCATCGTAAAATACAAGTCCTACTATTCCCTGCTCTTTAAGCAATGGGACCCGGTATTCAACGTTAAAGCACATCATCTTTTCACCGCCAATTTTATCTCCAGTAGCAGGATCAACAGGAGAAATAGAATTATAATCAAACCCGCGGACAGTATTTATTCCCCCTATCATGAATTTTTGAAAAACTGAAAGCTTCCCCCCCGACCTCTGTTCAATATACCCCAATTGACCTTGTACCAGAAAAACCGTTTCCCAGAAAAGGGGAAAATACCAGAGTGATTTGGCCCGATATTTATTGAAGTACTCATCACCACCGAGAAATCCGCCGGCATATTCGAAAGATACGCTGTTAACAGACCCCCTGCTGGTATTCCATAGCCTGTCCCTGCTGTCCCTTATTATCCTGAAAAGGGTGCTGATAGTTATATTTCGGCCTTCCATATCTTTTAGTACCGAAGAGGCACCATCCGCAATGTCATAAATATTAGCATCATCATAGCTGTATTTTATGGATCCTCTCGTATATTCATCTATACTGAGAGGATATCCAAGGCCAAGGGCACCTCCCTTGCTGTCCCGTGAATAACTGCTATATTCATACTTCCATTGATAAATTTCAGCAGAGGCAGATAAGGGTATATTAAAAAGCCATGGTTCAGTAAATTTAATATTAAATTCTTCCGATTGCTGCCCAATCTTGCCCCTTGCCTTCAATTTCTGTCCATATCCAAAAAGATTAGTTTCAGCTATTGAAGCCGTAAAAAAGGCTTTATCCTTGGAGCTGTACCCTGCACCTATACTGAAGTTACCGGTGGATCTTTCCTCGACCTCGACATCTAATATCATCTCATCATCACTACTTCCTTTTTTTGTCTTGATCTTCACATCTTCAAAGTACCCAAGTCGCCAAAGGTTTTCTGTACTCTTCTTGATTTCTTTCCCATTATAGTAATCTCCTTCAATGGTCTTCAGCTCACGCCGGATAACCTTATCCCTGGTTCTCTTGTTCCCAGTGATATTAACCCTTTCAAAACGAACCTTTATCCCTTTTGAAATTTCATACGTAATTTCTACAAAATGGGTATTGTCATCCATCTTTGTATCGGTTGAAACATTTGCATATGCATATCCTTCATCCCCGTATACATTCTTTAGGATCAAAATATTCTTACGGACAATTTCACGATTATAGACTTTTCCTTTAGTGATCTGGACCTTTTTAAAGAGCTTTTCTGCAGGCATAATCAGGTCCCCTTCAATGGCTACCTTGCTGACAGTGTACTCGTGACCTTCATGGACCTTAATAATGATGTGCAGACCTTCATCCTTCACAAAAATGATTTTTGGCTCACCCACTTTTGCCCGAATGAAACCATGGTTATGATAAAACGAACTTATTTTTTGTATATCGAACTCCAGCATTTTTTTGTCTAAATAACCTGACTTTGTAATCCATGAAAGAAAACCCTTCTCACTTGTCTCCATCAGATCCTTGAGATCATCGTTATCGTATTTCTTGTTTCCCTGAAATTGAATTTTTGTAATATATACTTTTTTATGTTCATTGATTATATATTTCAATAACACCTCATTGTTAGGAAGCGGTTCAATACTATCCTTGATATCAACATTATAGTATGCCTTTTTATGGTAATAATCTTTCAGCCTGTTAATACTCTGCCTGATTTCGTTGTAATCAAGAATGGAATAGACTTTTACTCCCATCTCTTCCCTTAATTTTTTGTCTTTTATTTTCTTGTTTCCCTCAAAGACGATTTTACCGATTGAAGGCTTTTCGGTTATAATAAATGTTACGACTTTTCCGCCTGGACCATCTTCGGTGTCTATCTTGACATCCTTAAAAAATTCCATCTTGTATACAGCACCGAGATCCTTATTAAGCTGCTCGGGGTCAAGACTGTCTCCTTTTTTGGTTTTCACAACGGCAAGGATGGCCTCTTTCTCGATACGCTGATTACCCTTAACCTGGACAGAATCGACTTGAACAACCCTGGAAAGATGATGGTCAATGCCAACTGCAATACGTTTAAATTTCTCAGCAAAGGCATCAATGTCATCTGCCACACCAAAAGTAAAAAAAGGCAGGCGCTCTTTGCTTATATCAATCACTTTAAGATCAATACTGAATTTTTTACCGATCTGAGTGACACTTCCTGAGATGATCCAGTTAGCCTTAAAGGTCTTACCTAATTTGATCAGTTCTTTCTTCTCAAAGACAGGTGAAAAGGCCAGAGGGTGTTTGTTGATTATCTTAGGGCTGACCATACTAAAACCCCGTTTTTCCAATCGGTGTGTCAGCATTTCCTGCAAACCCTGTTGAAGATGGTCAAGTTGTTTCGAGGCATGTACCCTGAAAGGTAATACGGCTATCTTATCTTTTTTTTCCGCCATAACCACTTTTGGGCCCAGAAAACTACCTGCAAATAAGAATAACCCGACAAAAACACAGATCATCCCCGGTTTTACTTTTTTCACGTTTGTCTTATCGAATCTGTCCATTAACAATCTCCATTTTCTTCAACATCTTTCCAGCCAGTCTTTCATTGTGCGTAGCAATAACCATTGCAATTCTCTCCTCTTTGTTAAGCTGAAGGAGGAGATCGGCAATTTCATCCCCTGTCGACCAGTCAAGGTTTCCTGTTGGTTCATCGGCCAATATTAATTTCGGGTTCATGATA
>Ga0233410_10000467_pt1 | contig 12691 bp, 20 predicted proteins | sample Na_anoxic_1_MG_FD_179869 | JGI IMG/M metagenome (GOLD analysis project Ga0233410, IMG submission 179869) | Seawater microbial communities from Saanich Inlet, British Columbia, Canada - Na_anoxic_1_MG | ecosystem: Environmental > Aquatic > Marine > Inlet | place: Canada: British Columbia...
GATATAGGCAGAGAAGTTTGATTGAGTGTGGGTTTAGTTGCTTGAAGAGAAAGTACGGTGGATCGGTTAGGGCTAAAAAGATTCAGGGTTTGAGGGCAGAGATTTTCTGTAAGGGCATAGTTCACAACTTAGGATTGTGGATTGGGAGATTTTCAACAGAGCCATGTCAGTATTGCAATTATTAAAAAGGCTATTAGATCTTTCATAGTAATTTCATTTTTCATGTTAAACCCTTTCGGAGTTTTGAGTGATGTTTTTTGCCATTGCACATTGCGCCGGCTTAGTACTGTGTGCGATATTCTGGGTGGGTGCCCTTTATTACTTCGATGGAGTGTTTCAGTCCGTGGTACTTGTGTTTTTTTCCGAACTGCCAGCCATCTTGCTCGGCGATTTTAACGAATCTTTTCCAGTTCTCTTCTGAGAGTTTTGTGCCGAGTCCTCCGGTGAGCTCGTAGTATCCTAGCAGTCTTACTATTCCGATATCGTTGGATGTTTTGAGTCCGGCGTTTGGGAGGTAGAAGATAGTGTCTACTTGCTTGGCCTTTATGTATTTTAAGGCGTAACTGAGTTTTTTATCTAAGGTGTCGTACTTTGTTCTTGGCGTGAATGTCCAGGTTGTTCTTTTGTCTTCTGGTACAGAGCTTTCGTCACATTCCCAATTTCTTGAGTCGAGATTGTCTTGGAAAAATCCGAATGCTAGTTTGGAAGTGGTATGGGTTATGGTTGGCATTCTTTCCAGGTTTCGGTCGGAGGATACAAACATAATGAGTATTTTCCCGTTCTGGAGTACTGAGCAGTCGATAATCTGTGCGTTGTTGTCTGCTGCGGATTCTAATATTTCATTGGCGTTGTTGATATTTTTTTCTATGGAAAATAATATGCTTGCGATGAAGATGGCGATTATTACACCTACTAGGTGATGGAGTTTAATTTTCATGATATCCTTTTCTAGAGATTAGAGTAATATTTGTCTCGCTGACTAACGGTTAGTTGGCTTAATTTTTTTGCAGTTCTTGGATGTGTTTTTTGTTTCTTTGAAACATTTCATTTCTTTTGTTCACTGGGCTTTTGAGTTCTTTGTTTCTTGCCATGACACTGTTTCCTTTGTTAAACTATAATTGATTGAGTCTGGATATTAACCTTAGGGCAGGTGTTCCCCAGACTCTCCATATAGATGTAGGTCTACGTATTTTTAATACGATTTGTTATTTTATTTTTTCTTGGGGTGGATTGTTTCTTTCTTGTCCTGCCAGCAGTGGTTGAAGACGAGTGTGAATTCGGAGAGGTTTTCTGGTAACGTTACTACTTGCCATTTTTTGTTTCCTATTGTGTGGGTTATTGAGAGGTCTTTCCATCTCTTCTCCTTTCCATGTATTATTATGGAGAGAACTTTGTCGAGGTAGGAGTTATGTTTTGTATATTCTGCAGGGAGGAGTATTTGTTCGGGGGTCACTTCAAAGGCTTCTGTTATCATTGTATCTCGCTGGAGTTGGTTTGTGTTGTGGTGCTTTGAGAGTGGCACGATGAAAGCAAATATTGGTAGAAGGAATATTGTGGTTAAGGTTAGGATTTTTTTGGTAGAGAAGGTGCCAGTTGCTTTATCATAAGAAGATGACATTACTACTCCTCCTCCTCCTCCTCCTCCTACTCCTACTACTACTAATCCTATTAATTCTGAGGGGGTGAATATTTGGTTGCTGAATGCAACTAAATATGTTATAGCTATTGCACTGAGCAAGATAGCTATTGTGGCAAGTGACGTTTTTGTTTCGTTCTTCATTTTGTTCTCCTGTTTTAAACATGTTTTAACGGGTTAAGATAAAGGTCCCAATCATTGTTCATGCGGAATTATTCAGATATGATGGTGCCGGTGGTGGAGGCGATGAGGACTGCGAGTGCGGCTGCCATAGTTTTAGTTTTCATTTGATTTCCTTTCAATAATAGTTTAAGTTTTAATTAGTAATAGCCAGCCAGTCGTCTCGGTGTTTTGAGGACATAAGGCTTGAGTATTAAGATACGTTGTTTGTTGCGTAATGTGCGATTACTGTTTTTGTTGATACTAATACATATGATAATATGATTAGTATGTTTGCGGTCCAGATTGCAACGAATAAAATAGTGTTCATATATCGCTCCTTAATTTGTTGGTTTCTAAGATGAGCTTGAATTCTTTTGTGATTCTTGCTATGAATTTGTCATCGATTTTGTCGAATTCTTCTTTGCATTGTCCTTTGATGATTTCTGCAAGGTTGTCATCGGTTACGTCGCCTTGGTGGTTGACGTATAAATAGTATGCTATGCTTGCGGCGCATTTGATGCGGCCATTTTTTATTTTGTAATGGTATTTTATGTAGGGGGTGATTAGTGTGATGAGGGGTATGGCGATTGTTATGATTAGATTTTTCATTATTTCCCTTTCAGAGAATTGTTGTTAACTTCAATATAGAGTGAGGGGCTTTCGTGTTGACAAGCCGCTCGCCTCACATTGTTGCTAGAGGCTATTTGGTTGTTAGCGTTTTCGGCGACCTTTTTTTAATTCTTTTAATATTTCTGTTGTTTCTTCAATCTGAGGTTTAGCCGCTTCGCATCTTTTCTTACGCTCCTCTATCTCTTTCATGCCCGATTTGATGTATTCTATTTCGAGTTCATTTGTTATGTATCCGAATTCTTTTTCAAGTTCTTCTAGAACAATTTTTTCGGTGTCGGCGGTTTCTTCGGTGTTTTTGACTCTCTCTTCTACTCGATTATAAACGTTTTCGAATTGTTGTTCCTTGTTGCTTGGAGCCTTTGCGACATCTTTATTAAAAGCTTTCATAATTAATCTCCATAAAATAATAGTTGATGTTTAACTTCAATATAGGGTGAGGGGCTTTCGTGTTGACAAGCCGCTCGCCTCACATTGCCGCTAGTCTTTGAAGAATTCGACTTCGAGAATGACGATGTCTTCATCTTTGGTTTTGTTGAGGACTTGTTGTCAAGAAGTTCGAATTCTCCTTTTAGTTCCATTTCCCATGTTGCTGTGTTTGTCGCAAGTGTTTTCCTTTGAATAAAATAATACATTTGTCAACTGGTTGGGTTTGTGATGATGGTGCATGTTGCGAATCCGGTTGCGAATACTGCGATTGCTATTGCTGCATACTTTGGTGTTTTTGTTAATTTTTTAATATAAGAATCTCCTGTTAAGTAATAAAAATTAGGTGTTAATCAATAAATTGTTTCAATTTTCCCATCTTTCATTTGCATTTGAAATCCTTCTAAGTCTTCTTTGGCCCAGTTGTATTCAAAGGGAAGTTTGAGTTGTTCATTGAGAAAACCTTTTAGATGCCAAAGGTCCCATGGAACTGCTTCGATTACTGTGTTGGAATGGACTTCTCTCTTGAATTTTTTTAATAACTTTTCCTTGGAGTCGGCATCCATCTTATACAGAAAGTATTTGCCATAACCACACCCATATTCAATTCCTTGTACTTTGAGGAACTTGGTGGTTTTATCGTAGCTTGCTTTGGTGTGGAGTTCGTAGCGTGAAACTAGATTCTCAGGGACAGGTATCTTTTCGTATTAATTGATCTTGTCTAGTATTCCAAAGAGCCCTCTTTTGTAGCATTCCCTTTTTACTTGTTTTATAAAAAGGTGGGCGTAGTTTTGTGGATCGGGATTAAGTCGCATTATCCAGACCCATAGTTTTAAGTCTAGCTGTCCTCTCAGCAAATAGTTCATTCCTTGACCATCAAAATTTAATGCCACTTTGTAATAGTCTTCGTCAACAAAGAAAGGTTCCTTAGTGATGCGACAGTATAGGTTGTCTGCCGCCACGTTCGATTGGTATGAGTTTACGGTCAGAATGGCTTTCTTTTCGAAATAGCTTTTAACGAGGAAGTTGAAACGTATTTTTTTTGCGTGTTTCCTGAACCCATTTTCATGGAGCAATTTAATGGTGCTAAAGAGTACTGAGACCTCAAGTTCCATGTAGCATTTAAGTAGTTTACAATAGAAGCTTTCCAGTAGGGGTCTTTTCTTTCGTGGGTTTTTGGCGTTGGCGATTGTTTTCTCAAGTTTTTCGACTCTTGATTTTGTGATATTCATAATTGTCTCCTGTAATGGGTATTCCGTTTTAGAATACTAGTTAATATATGCGTGGAACACCTAACGTTACGTATTCCATGTTTAGATATATGAATCAATAGAGTTGCCTCTATGGGAAAATAGTGTTGAAGTACCTTTTTCCGAGACTATTTCCTAGTTCTTGGGGGTATTTCGTTTTTGTTCCACGTTTTTTGAGTGTTGCTGAATTCAATGTTTTTAAGATTGAATTGTTGTCAATTGTTTTGTATATGTTGTGGAGATGTTTTGTAATAAGTAATGTAAATATTAGTGTGATAGTCGGATTATTTTCTTCCAACCTTTGTCGTACTTTATCTCTTCAATTTTGATCAATCCTTTTTCTTCCAAAGCCTTTTTTGCATTTGTTCCTTTTCTTGCTGAGAGTCCGATTTGTCGGTATACCTCAGTTGTGCTTAGTGTGTGATCTGGATTTTTTTGCAAGAATTCCATGAAGACTTGCGCGTCTCGATTCATAGAATCGAGAGCTGTTAGTTTGTAGTTTGTAGCTTTTATTTTGCCGTTTTGTATACACTTAGGAGTGACATTTTCCTTTTTAAATGTTACTACTAGCTGGTTCTCAAAAACCCTATTGACTGCTGACATTATGTCTGATGTTGTGTAATTGCCTTGTGTTTTTGATTTTTCTAGTGTCTTTTCGATTTCCGCCAAAGGCACTCCTGCATCTGCATGTGCTGTGATGTATTCGTAGATTGTTTGCTGAACTTCGTTCAAATTATTTGATTTAACTTCTACTTTGGGTTCTTCAACTACGATAATTGGTTTTGATTCTTCTTTTGTAAATGTGAATGGTTTTGTGTTTTGTAAAATATTTAGTGCCTGTTGATTGATTTTTGATTCAGTTAATTTTGGTTTTTTGATTGACTCAACTACTTTAGGTTTAATTACTTTAGGCTTAACTAAAACTGGTTTTTCGATTGTTTTGTTGAATTCTGGATCGACTTTGTTTTCGTAATCTTTGTTTAGTAGCATTGCTTGCATTCTTGACTTGATGTCTTCATTTGTTACGTTTTTGTTACGCATTTCTACGTAGGGGACTTCAACTAGGAAAGGTCTCGTATACCGCTCTGCGAGCTTCACAATCGCAGTTCCTACGGCTAACTGTGAGAAGTAATGTCTTTGTTCTCTTAGTTGCATAATTTCGCTAATATCTTGGATATCTTGGGGTAACTGTTGCTGGAAAGCGATGTGGCATGCAGAATTACCTTTAACCGTATCGGAGATTTTTGAGATATGCTGATCAAGGCAGATAAGACTTGTTCCATACTCTCGCATTTCTCGGTAGATCATATCGGTTGTGGATTCGTTTGCGAAATTTGTTGGTTTCTTTAGGAATATATTATGGGCCTCATCTACTATGATTGCGTGGTCAAAACCGTGGCTTGCTTGGTTCTGTCTTGCTTTCTTTAACTTGTAAATGTATGTTAGAACGAATTCACAGAAGAATGTTTTTTCGATGCTACCTAGAGAGTTCAATTCCATGATTACCTTTTTATCTAGTAATTCTTCTACGCTGATTGAGTTGTCGCCTTTGTAGTTCACTGTTTTTCCGAATTCTCCGAATGTCATAACTGTTGCGATTCTTAATGCACTTTCAAGCCAACCCGCTTCTCGTCCTTGGACTTTGTCTAGTTTTTCTTCTAGTCTCCATTTGATGTGGTTCCATGTTGGGTAGTTGTCTGAGCCGTTGTAGATTCCCCATTCCTTGAAGGCTTCGTCTAGAGTTTCTAGGATTACTTTATGTACACCGAATGAAGCGGAGAAACTTTCAGTTAATAGGTCAGTTAAGTTATTGATCCATTCTTTTGGGGCTACGCCTTTTGGGGGCTGGTTAATATTTGTCTTGAATAGGTTGCTTACTTTGTCATCACCGACTGTAAAAGTCATGATTTGGTTGTCTTCTGCAGATAAGGGTCTGAATGATTTCTTCCAATCGAAAACTAAGTATGGCTTGTTGTGCATATTTAGGGCTTCGATTACTTTGAACGCGAAAGTTGTTTTACCTGAACCGGACATACCCGTAACACAAACGTGACGAGGCCAGTCTTTTTCTCTTAGAGTAAAATCAAATAGTTTCCTCTGAGCATAGCTAATTGTTGCCAAGTTATAACTCCCATCAATTGCTTCTTGTCTAGGTGGTTCTAGTAAAACACCTTTGTCTAGTAATTGATTAAGATGTTTTTGGTAGAGTGCGTTTAGAACGTGGACGATTTCGTCTCGTTCGTCTCGACCGTCTGCTACGGTATACTGGAAATAAATTTCGTCGATTTTCTTTCCGAAGACAGGTCTAAGTTTGTTACAGATTTCTTCTACGGTTAATGGTCTTTGTATCATTTTAATTAAGTATTCGAATTGGATTTAGTTGCATGTTTTTTCTTACTATTCCTTCTAGTTTGTCTAAAATATATTTGCAGCTATCCATGTAATTTTTATAAAGAATAGGAGAAGGAGAGTGTCCATGTTTCTCTTGATATTCTGTTAATTTCCCCATGACTATTTCTCTATGATGTCCTACAAGTATCATTGATTCTTTTGCCTCTTCGAAATTTGGAGATTTATGAGTAGTATCTCTTATAGATTTTGCCATGCTAGAAACAATGTAAAGTCCAAGATAAAGTTCTTTTTCTAGTCGTCTTAATGTTTTTCTAATAGTCATTTTAATTGAACCCCACTTTCCAATCGGCTACGTCGTAGAAACGTATTTTATTTTCTTTAACATCAAATCCACAGTTGTCTTGGATTGTTACGTCGCCTGGTTCGAATCCAGCGTCCATTGCTTTGTATAATTGTTCTTCGAATTGTTTGGCCATTTCTTTTTGTTGAGATTTGTTTAGGTTGTCATAGCTTTTGATATTCTTCAGGTTTTCTGATTGCATGAAGGATTTGTTCACTTCGTCTGCCATGTATATTGCTTTTGGGCTTGCTACGTTAACTCCAGCTCTTTCTATTCCTTTTGCTATTGCGTAGTGATCTTTTAACCTAGAATCTGTTGTTGGGTCGTGCCTGTGAATAAGGACATCCTTGGTCCCTAGAATAGATACTATATTTTCGCTTCCAAAATTTTCTTGTAGTCTATTTTCTAGAATTAAGCTTGATTGCTCTCTTGCTTCTTCGACGGTTATGTTGCCGTATACTTGTTCTCCTAACGCTACCATTATTCTAGAATACCTTTAAGCATCTCTGCTCGAGATTCTTTTTCGTTTAGTTCTTTCATACTCTCTCGCATCTCCTTTTTTAGCAATGCTATATCTCTCCAACATCCAACCTTTTCGTTAAGTTGTAGTTCAGAAATATCCATTTGTTTCTTTCGAAGTTCAGCTCTTTCTCGTGTAAATTCAGAATCATCTTCACCTTTTGGTGCGTTTTCTAAAAGAAAATTATTAATATTTGTTTTCATCTTTTCTCCTTCTTTAATGAATCTTCGGCTTAGAACATTTCTTTCTTCAACCATGGTTTCAATCTCGTTTACTCTATCTTTAAGAGAATCTACTTTCGCTTTACCGACAGAATCGAAACCTTCAGACGTATTCCATGTGTTCTCAGAATCGTAGTCGTTAGGTATTCCGTTTTCGATAGGGTTTTCCATAATTAATTTATATGGAATACCTTTATAAATCTTTTGGTGTGTTGTTACTCGCGAGGGACTTCAGTCCTCGGGGTATTTGGGCGCTTTGCTTGTGGGTGTTGGGTCGTTTCACTTGTGGGTTCGTCGCGTGAGGATTATTGGATGTTTTCAGTTAGAAATGGGATGAGTTTTTTTTCAGCTCTTCTTAATGTTTCTTGGAAGGTTTGTCTTTTGACTTTTGTGATTTTGGAGAGTTTGTTTAGGTCTGTTTTTTTGGGCCAATTATAATATCCGTTTGCTACCGCGAGTTCAATTGCTTCTTTTTGTTTTGGGGAGAGTTTTGGGTGAATTGACGGGAGAAAGATGTCGCCTAGTTTTGTTTCTTGGATTGAGATTAGTTTTGTTTGGAAGTTTGGGATGTCTAATAGTTTTGTTAGGGAAGCTTTGTCCCATGCGGCGATTTCCCAGTATTCAAGACCGTCCTTTCGTTGTTCGACTGGTTTTACGAAGATTAGTTTTGGATCGAATGCGGGGGAGTAGTATTCTTTTTTGATTGGTTCTTGGTTTAGTGTAAAAATATGGTCTCCTTTTATTTCTAATTTTTTGATAGTCTTTTCTTTTCTTAATTCTTTAATGAAGTTTTTTTTGTCGCTTTCAGTTCCTTGGAGAATGTGGAGTTCTGTGTAGTTGAAATGGGTTTTATCTTTCCATGCGTTGATTAGGTATACGAAGTCTGTGATTTGGTGTTTTATGCATTTGGGGCTGAGGATGCAGTCTTTGTGTTTGTTTTGGAATTTAATGAGCCACATAGGTATATCAAGTTGTATTTGTTTATATATTTTACTATTTGCCTGCATATGCAGGTATAAATTGGTTAAGGGGTTGTTTTGTTTGTGGGGTATGGGAAATGAGAAGAATGAAGTTAAGAGAGGAGGAAATAGTGCTAACGGATTTAATGTAATATTTCGTGGAGGTGTTTTGGCGGGAGCATTGATTACAGGGTTTGTCTCGCTGACTCTTCGAGAATCCACCATGGAAAATCGTTATAATGTTCAGGGGGCGTCTGAAAATTTAGTTTATGATGTTAATGGGGATGGGCTTGACGATATCGTAAATGATGAGGGTTTAGTTTCTGTTCAGCAGAAAGACGGAAGCTATATCTCATTAAGAAGATATGTGGAAAATGTTTCAGATTCGTACAAACTTCAGGAATGTGAGGATGGATTATATCGAACTGTTGGCTCTGGATATGTTTCTGGAATTGAAAAATATTTGGAAGGGGATGGTGAGTAGGATGGGAGAAGAGGGTGGGTCATTCGCGGTTTGGGGGCTGGGTAAATTTCTTGCATATGCAATAATATTTCCCTTCGTACTTGTGGGCATTAATTACCTTCATTCTGAACGTTTTGATTTGCATAGTGAATATAGGGTTCCAGAAAAGCTTGAGTATCCTGATTATGATGTTAATGGGGATGGGTGTAATGATTTTATTCATCCCGATGGAAGAGTTTCTCTTCGGAAGAAGAATGGAGGCTATGTTTCTTTAGAGAAGCATATTGAAAATCTTTCAGATGAGGTTAAAGATTCTTATAAGCTAGAGAAATCTGATGATGGACTGTATCGAACTGTTGGGTCTGGTTATGTTTCTGGAATTGAAAAGGGTTTGGAAGGGGGTGGTGATTAAGATGGGAAATGATGAAAGAGAAGTCACGTGGGCGGACGATGTTGCAGGGGCAGAAAGAACGAGGGACGCTATTCTTAATAAGATGGGCCGTTTTTATTCGGTTCTTTAATTGGGATTGGGATAGTTTATGGCGCGAGGTCTATGGCGGAAAAATATGATGAATACTTGAATAGTCTGCCGAGACTTACAAAGATAAGTAGAGATGAACTTCCTGATTTGGTTGTGAATGATAGCATTTTTTTGAAAAATTCATTTACTGGAAATTATGAAAAATTGAAGGATTATGATATTTATAGGATAAAATAATTACTGAAAAACTATAATGTCTCTTGAGATGAATTGGTCTGGTCTTGATTCTAAGATAATAATATAAACATTCCTGGTTTAAATTTTTTAATGGAGAGGAATCACTTTGAGGGGAGGACGATGCATATTGATACGAGTAGAAGGTTTAAGCAAATTGGGGATAGTAGTGTTGCGTTTAAAATTGTAAATAGCAAAATTCATCGGGGATTGGTTTTGTCAAATAAGTTAAAGAGAGAGTTGGATCGAGATTTTGGGATAGATAAAAATTATCCGCTTTTGTATGCGATTTGTATTCATCGTTTGATTCATGATAGATTAGATATGTTTGATACCTTAGTCGCTTGTAATGATGAGGATTATTCTAAGATGAAAAAATATTTAGATTATTTTTTCAAGGGAAATAAGGAATATCCTAATAAGAAGATTATGTGCATTGGGGATTTGAGAAAGATTTCTGGATATTCTAAGATTCGATCTTATGCTGATGGTATTGCCAATATCTATAGACGGAAAGCTTTGAAGCCGATTCATAGAAGACAGAGAGGGATTGAGTTAGATATTTGTGAAATCAATTATAGTATAATAAAAGATATAATTGGAAAAATAAAAATGTAGGATGGGTGGTGAATTTTCCTAACCGATTACACGCATACGCGTTGGATACTTTGCATACACAAAGCTTTTACGGGGTTCAGTCCACCTACATATGTAAGTATGTAAGTATGTATAAAAAGTTTTTGGTTTCGTTTTTTATTGGAAAACTATGATATCTCTAGAAATAAATTGATCTGGTCTGGATTCTAAGATTGGTTTGATGTGGATTTTTAGGGCGCATTTGTTTGCGATTTTTTCTACGTCTGCGTGGAAGTTTCTGATTACTGGGAACGTTATTGCTATTTTTGCTTTCTTCTTTTTTACGTCTCTTAGTTTTCTTAGGATTGGGATAATGTATGCTTCGAAATTTGTGATAATTGTTTTTGCTTCTTTGTCGTCTGGTTTTTTTCTTAGGACTTTCCCCAGTGGTGTTTCTGTGGCAATTGCGGCGAATTGTAGGTCTGGGGTTTTTCTTGAGTCTATATTTTGGATTGTGAAGTTGTTTTTTATGTTGTATTCTGAGGCGAGCCATTTTAGGTTTTGTTTTGCGCCGATGGTTGCGTCTTTGTCTTTGTCTATGCCGTGAACGTTCATTTTCTTGATTAATGCCTCTTGAAGAATTCCTGCAATTCCGCAGAAGGGGTCTAATAAGAGATCTCGAGGCTTTGCGCCTGAGAGGTTGATTAGTATCTTTGATAGTCTTGGTGAGATAGCTAGATATTCTCTTCTGACTGGTTTTTTCATGTCTCGGTGCTTTACTCCTTTGTCGTTATAATCTTGGGTTGCCATTCCGAAATATATTATTCCTTTGTGTTCGTGGTAGAATAGGTAGAAGTCTGCGTTTGGGAGGTCGTGTTTAGTTCCGTCTTGGAATTTTATTTGTTGTCTTCCATGTTTTACTACCGCCTTCTTTTTTCTTTTTTTGAATTTGTCTTTGATAATCTGGATGTCTTGGTTTCCAAATACTGCGTATGTGAATTTATCTGCTGGGATTATTTCGTCCTGTTCGATATCTTTTGAGAGGTCTTCAACTGTACCTTCTGTTGTGATTTTACCTAACCACATTACGCCGCCGAATTCTTGAATGTTGAATTTTTCGTCGTCAGGGGTTTCTAAGACTAGGAAGTTTTCTTCGAAGAATACTTCTGTGAATTGTCTGTTTCTTGCTTTTAGGAATTCTAGGATTTCGTGTCTTGACAGCTCGGGGTTACGACCGAGGATAAAAAATGTTTTCATAAGAATAAAATGGAAAGAGGATTAATAAGGGTTTGGGCATTAAGCTTTAACTACTGGTAAAACTGGGTTTTCTGCTACTCGTGTTGTAACTTTACATGCTAATCTTGATTTGATTGATTTGATTAATTTTCGTGCTTCGATTTCTGCTTTAGCGTCTCTTACTCCAACGATGTAAAGAGTTTGGTTTGCTTTTACTAATGCTGCTCGACCCATTGTCTTTCCGAAAGCTCGACTCATACCAGTCTGCATACGGTCGGCTCCTGCACCAGTAAGCATTTTATTTTCTCTTAAAATGTGATGTGGGTAAATTTGTACTCCAAGGTAGAATTCTTTTCCTACTTTGACTTGAAGGAAACGATTTAAGAACTGACGGACAGCTTCGATAGAGTTGTCTCGAACTTGGCAGTTTTCTTTAGAGATTACGTGTAGCTGAATCGGGTATTTCCCTTTGTCGAAGCCTTTGATGTCGCCCATTTTGAACTTAACGATTCTTGAATTAGGGACTGTCTTGATGTAAGATTTTGTTCTTTTCTTTGAGACTCTTGTGTATGGTCTTGCGTATCTTTTAGAGTAAGCTGATCCTTTTCTTAGTGCCATTCTTATGCGCTCCGCGCGCTTGTAGCTTGTAGCTTGTAGCTTGTAGTATCTCGCTGTGCTCGAAATTTATTTTGTTTGAATGCCATTATGCTTTGATCTCCACATCAGTACCGATTGCTTGTCCTGGCAAACCTTTTTCGAAGATTGCTCGGACTACGCCGTTGCCGCCGTGTGCTGAAGAAATTTTACCTGTGATTGTTTTTGCGTTTTTACCTGTAGAGGTCCACGTTGCTGTTTTACCGACGAACTTGGTTGCGTCTTCCCTGTTGTTAGAGCCTTCGATTTCGACAAGGAAGTGTCTAGGTTTGAATGTTTTTCGTCCTCGTCTGAATTGGATTATAGTTGCTTTAACCATCGTATATGCATCTTAAAAATATACTCACTTCAGGGCATTTCTCCGTAAAGATATTATTAAGAGTAATATTATTGTGGAATTTGGGTTTATAAGGTTTATGGCTAATCCCAGTATCTCCGATAGTTATAAAGGCGGAGGCGGAATCTGAATAATCGATTTAGAATAAAATCCCTCAACATCTTTTAAGAATCTCTTAAATACAACTTTTCGTCTCATTAGCTCTAATCTCCAAATC
>Ga0233410_10000468_pt1 | contig 12687 bp, 22 predicted proteins | sample Na_anoxic_1_MG_FD_179869 | JGI IMG/M metagenome (GOLD analysis project Ga0233410, IMG submission 179869) | Seawater microbial communities from Saanich Inlet, British Columbia, Canada - Na_anoxic_1_MG | ecosystem: Environmental > Aquatic > Marine > Inlet | place: Canada: British Columbia...
AAAAGCCTATTTTTAATTTTTTAATACAACAATTATGTTTATAAACTGAGAGTATAAGTACAAGAAAAAACAAGACTTTATTGATACAATAGAATCATACTTATTTTTAAATAATATAAATACTTCTAACTTAAAATTTACTAGAGTTTCAAAATCTAGCTGAATTTTTCAAAATGAAGAAGTCTATTTTTTAGTTTTATATGGTGTAATCTTAATTGATTTTAATAAAACTACTAGAGATATTAAAATCAATGCACAATATGAAAGTAACACTACAAAGAAAAAAATAAATAGTTTCTTTTATGATTACAATATAAAAAGTTATATAACACAATATAACTTTGATTTTTATCTAGTTAAAGAATATATTAAGTGAAAAAAAGACTTTAAAAATAAACTAGATAATAATATTATAATTCCTTGTTGTAATGTTATTACAACAAACTTAAATAATTTATAAATATTTTTAGAATCAATAACCCCCCTTGTTTTTCTATTAGGTGGTTTATTGATTCTATAAAGTTTTTATAACAATATAAAAGCCTATTTTAATTTTTAATATAATATTATGAAAAAAAACCCAAGAGTAGAAAGACTATTAAAAATAGTCAATCAAGAATATTATTATAAAGATATTTATAATAATGATATTATTATATCATCACAAGCAGATAATAGTGATAATTATCCTTATGAATCACTAGTTGACTATATAAATGAAGATATTATAGAATTTACAAATTCTAATAATATTAATTTTGAAGTTATCCAGAAAGATAATAGACAAATTAATATTTACAATAATCAAAAAGTAGATAGTAGTTTTTCACTAAACACTAGTGATTTAAAAAACTACTGAAAAATCTTTTATATCAATTTACTAGAAGAATTACAAGTAGTAAATTGATATAAGGAATTATACACTACATTAATTGATTTTAAAGAATCTTTTATTGAACATATAAATAAAGAATATATAGATTATTTTTATAATGAAGATAATTGAATTGAGATAAATATTGATTTTTACTGAAAGTGTATATTACAAGATTTTATAAAACATAGAATTAAAATTGATGATGAAGAAAAAGTTTTAGAACAAATTAATAACCTTGATGAAGAATTAAAAAGTATAGAATGGATAATGTGGCAATCAATAGAGCAGTCTTTTGAAAAAGAGTACTATTATACAGATATTACAGCTACTTGATATAGTCAATGAGATTCTTTAACACACCATTATTTATTTAAAATAGATAATGAAAAAGATAAAGAAAAAATAAAAGACTGGATAAAAGACCATACACTTTTAGTAGAATCAATTTATACAATACAAGAAGTGAGTTTTTTAGTAGAATTTACTAAAACAACTCAGTATTATGATAAAGAGAAAAACCCCACTTATAAAAAAGAGTTTACAGAACAAGAACAAGACATTATAGACTCTTTCACTTGCTATAATAATCATAAGTATGAAGATTTAATAGACCATATAAAAAGTGAAGTTTATCATTTTAATACAACACAAAAAATGATAAAATGAGATTTTACAATTAAAGAGATAAGAGACACTGAATATAACTATTAAAAAATAGTTATATTCCTTCTCTTTTCTCTATTTGGTGCTTAACCACCTTAACCACCTTAACCACCTTAACTATATGAAAAATTTAACTGAACTACAATTAGAAACATTAGAAAAAATAAAACAAAATTACAAAAACAAAATTATAAAAAATAAACAAAAATTAAAAGACTTGCATAATTTTTATAAGTTTTTAAAAGGGAAAAAACTTATAAAGCTTTTTTGAGATAAAACAATTGAAAAGCTTAATACTGAACTAGAGCAATATCAATTAAGAATATATGTAAGAAAACAATATGATTTTAATAATCAAAAAACACTTAAATTATATCACACAAGGGAAAAATATAAAAATACTGAGATAAAAGAGTTTTACAATTGTATTACAACAAGTGATGATATTATAAAAGAAACTTTATCTACAATCACTTTTCAAGAAAAATATTTACTGGAATTAATAGATAATGAAAGTAAAGTAAAATCTAGTTATAATAAGTATATAAAATTATCAAAATTAATAGCAGAATATAATGCTATAAATGTTAGTATAAGAAATTCTATATGAGAAGAAGAACCTTATTATAAAAACAATAATCATATTTATTAATAAAAAGACAATGAAAACTAAAACTTGTAGATTATGTAATGAAGAAAAACCACTTACACTAGAGTTTTTTCATAAAGATATACATATAAAAGATAATATGCAAAGATTTACTAAAATTTAATTAATAACATAAAAAACAATGAATAAAAAAGAGTATATGAAAGAATATGTAATAAGAAACAAAGAAAAGAAAAAAGAGTATGATAAGATTTATAGAGAAAAAAATAAAGAGAAAACAAAAGAGTATTATCAAAAAAATAAAGAACAAATAAGAGAAAAAAGAAAAGATTATTTAAAAGAATATGTGAAAAAAAATTCTGAAAAAATAAAAGAATATCAAAAAGAATATAAAAAACAAAACAAAAAAAGAATACAGGGATTAAGAAGACTTTATTATATAAAAACAAAAAAAGAACACTTAGCAAGAGCAAAAGCCTATAATTATTACAAAGACCATAATTTTGTTTGTGTAGAGTGTGGAATTGATGAGAATATAGAATTACACCACCCAAACTATAATGAGCCTTTAAATATAATCCCATATTGTAAAGAACACCATATTAATTTACATAATAATTTAAAAAATAATGGAAACAAAAATATGCAGATTATGTAATAAAGAAAAACCACTTACACTAGTTTTTTTTCATAAAGATAATAATGCAAAAGATAAATTTACTAACAGATGTAAATTGTGTCGTAACAATTTACACAGATTAATGAGAAAAGAAAAAGAATTTGTAAAAAAAGAAAGAGAATACAGTGTAAAAAGAAGAAAAAGCCCAATAGTGAAAGAGTTGGAACTAAAGCAATATAAAAAGTGGATTAAAAATAATAAAGAATACTTAAGAAGTATAAATTATTATCACCCAAAGTATAAAAAATTAGATAGAACCCACTATATAACAAATTGAGATAAAGACCAAAGAGAAAAAGAATTACAATATTTTAAAAATAACATATTATAAAATGAATAAATACATAATAATAAAAGATATATCAAGTAAAAGTGAAGATATATCTATTATTACAAAAGAATTTTGAGAAACAATACTAAAAGAAACAAATTTTATATGAACAGAAGTTGTTTATATTGATGATGATACACATAATCTAGATTATTTAATAAAGGAAGATTATTTATTAGCTAGAAAGCTATTAAAAGTAGTATGAGAAGATATAGAACCAATAGAAAGCTGAACATTAGAAATAGACACAAGAGCTTTTGAATTACAAAAACTTACTAGTAAAATACTAGAAAAAGAAATAGCTGATAATCTATATTATAATATAATAGAAGAATTACAGCCTATTGTAAGTCAAGAAGACAAAAAAGATATGCTAAAACTTTTAATAAAAGATTTACAAAATTATATTAACTTTAACCAATAAAAAAATGGATAATAAAGCAATAATTAAACAATTACAAGTAGAAATAAAAATCTCTAGTGTGCTAGACATACAAATAAAAGATAATAACATTATATTAATAGATAATGAGTTTGAAGAAAGAATTATAACTCTTTCTTTTGATGAAGTAGATGAAATTATAAAACAATACACTTACTTTAATTAATAACCAATAAAAAAATGAACAATAACTTACACTTAATAGATAAATTAGTTGTAATAACAGATTTAGCAAAAGAAAAAGCAGATATAAATTGAAATTTTGAATTAATGGAGAATATTGATAGTTGGGAAGAAGAACTTATAAGATATTTAGAAATAATCCCAACATATTTTTGTGTTTGAGATATAGTACAACATATAGATTGAAATTGAACAGATTTTGAAGTAATAGAAATTTGATTGACTGAAGACTGAAACTGAACACCTTGTTTTGCAATAACAGTAAAAGATACAGAAAGTTTTGAACTATATGATGAAGACCAAGATATTTTTATGCTTGTAAAAAGAGAGAAACCTAGTATTTAACAACTTTTAAACAACTTTTTAACAAACTATAAATATAATCATATTGACTTTTTTCTGAATAAGATTAAAGTCAATACACTTTTTAAATAAAGTATTTAACACTTAATATATAAATATGGAAACAGAAAAAGCAATAAAAATGTATGAAGAATTGCTTGAATTAGATAAGAATAAGAGAAAGTTATCAAAAGAAATTCTATGATTAAGAGCTAATTTTTGAACAAATTATTTGTACAGTAGATATAAATGAGCAGTCCCAAAAGAAGAAATGGATAAATTAGATAAACTAATAAAAGATAGAGAAAAATGTATACAAGGAAAAAGGGATTTACTTAAAAAATATAACATAACTAAGAGTTGATTACACTGGAGAATAAGTCAATTAAAAGAAAAATGAATAATTACTAACTAATATATTATATTTTTATGAATATCTTTGATGAAATTAAAAATCTTCCCATATTAGAGGTGCTTACAGCTTTTTGACACCAATGGAAAAAAGTAGGTAGGGAACACCATTTAGTAAGGGACTGAAAAATTGATAGTAGCTTTAAAATAAGTCCACAAAAGAATATAGCAAAAGACTTTTGAAAAAGTTGAATACAAGGAAACCCCTTTGACACTATTGCCCTATTAGGTGGACTTGACCCAAAAGACAATGATACACAAAAAGAATTAATACAAGCTTTTGTTGAATATTTCCCAGAATTAGCAAAATATGATAAATCAAATGAAGACCATAAATTTGAAAAATCACTAAAAAATGATGAGATTCTAAAAAAATATAAAGAGTGAGATTTTATTTTATGATGATTTTCACAAAACTTATATCAATTTTTTTCTAATAGATGAGTTGATGTAAAGAAAGATAATTTGAATATTTGAAAAATAGTAAAAACATACTGATTATATGAGAATTATTATTGTAGTGAAACAAAGAGTTGAAAAGCTACTAATACAAAAGTAGTAATTTTTCCAATGTATGATGAGAATTTTAATATAATATGAATCAAATTAAGAAGAACTGATACTAAAAAAATTAGAGGGATAAAATCTATATGAGTTTGAAAAATTTGATTATTATATGAGAAAAAAACAAAAGACACTACTTGACCTATATATATAGTAGAGTGAGAAGTGGATTATCTAATAATGAGATTATTGTGATATGATAATGTAATTTGAAATTTATGATGAGTACAAAGTAGTAGAGAATTAATAAAAGAAATAACTTACAATAATAGTCAAATTATATCACTATATGATAATGATAATGCTTGATTACAATGAAGTATATCTCTTGCTGAACACTTAAATAAAGAAGTTTATGTATTAAGAGAATACCCAATAACAAAAGATTCGCACGGTTGAGATATATGTGATATTGCTGATTTATACAAAGCTTGATATAACACAAAAGCTAAGTTTGATGAAGTTTTAGTTACAAGTAATATAGTTTCTGTTAATGAAATATGAAAAGAGGATATACCAGACCCAGAATTTATTTTTTTAAGAAAACATTTAGCATATTTTTCTCCAAAATACCAATTAATGTATGATAAGTCAAAAGTAGCTGATGTCCACCCTTGAATAAGTGCTTGAGATTTATATGACAAAATGGTACTTACCCACCAAATACCCCAATATGAATCTCTTTGCTATTTGGAGGGCTGAAAGGATTGACATTATAACTTATTAAAACCCTGAAGTTATATGACAACTAGTAATGAAGACCCATTTTTACACCCAGATATAGAAAGAGTATTACTGAATCTATGTAATGATAATGAAGAAAATTTAGAATGGCTACATAAGTCTATTTTATATAAAATTACCCATATAAATGATGTTTATTTACCTGCTGTAATTTTTTTCTGACCTTGAGGTTCTTGAAAATGAAGTTTTATTAAACTTTTATCCTATATTTTTTGAAAAGATAATACTTTAGTATGATTATGACAAGACCAATTATGAAGTAGATTTTCTGCTTATAATTGAAAAAAACTAATAGTTGAATATAAGGAAATATCTAGCTGAAATACAAGAGATGATAAAAAAATTACTGATAAATTAAAAGGGATTATATGAGAAGCTACAATTTTAGTAGAACAAAAATCAAAAGACCCTGTTGAAATTGAAAATATAGCTCGGTTTCATTTTAGCTCAAATCACGCACTACCACTACAAATGGATAGTAAACATAGTTGAAATAGAAGATTTACAGTTATTAAGACTTGATGAAAAATTAGTAGTGATGAAGCTAGAGATTTTCATACGGCAATAGATAATAGAATAAATGTTTCAAAATATATATCACGGCTATATCATACATTCCCAGAAGTTCCAAAAATGAAAAATTTTCCTGCTTTAGATAATAAAGACAAAAGAGAATTAGAAGATAATTGTGAGAGTGAATCTAACCAATTCTTTGAGTGGTTTGAACAAAAATACCCTTATATAGTTAAAATAAGTAATATCCAATTTGATATTTTGAGAGATTTGTATTGTAATGAAAACTGAATTGACCAATTTACACCTGCTCTTAGAGGGAAAATATTTAAAAATTCTCTTTCTCATAAATATCAATGAAAAATGGTTAAATTATGAGAAAAAAATACTAGAGGTTTTTATATACATAAAACACCTATTGAAAAAGATAGTATTAAGGATTTTTTACAAAAGAATCCAGACAAAAAAACATATTTAACTACCGAACTCGGTATTTATAGTAATTAATGATAATAATTATGCAATGTACAAATAGTCAATGTTGTAATGATAAAAAAAAGGATTTTAAATCAAAATCAATATGATGAACAAGAGTGTTAGTGTGTCAAAGATGTGGATATTATAATAGTAATTTACTTTTTAAGAAAAAATAATGAATAGAGATATTAATTTAGCAAATTTTAATGATATGTATACACCAGATTATGCTATAGATTATATTACAGATTTTTTACCTAAAGATAAAGTATACTGGGAATCCTGTTATTGAGAATGACACCTAGCTGAATCATTAAAAAAAAGATGATACAAAGTAGTTTGATATAAATGACTAGATTGTTTAATAAATCAACCAAGTGAAGACTGGGATATTTGGCTAACTAACCCCCCATTTCGCTGAAATAAGAAATTTATTAAAAGAGCATTAGAATTATGAAAATCATTTATATCTCTACAAAGATTAGAGCATTTATGATGAAAGGAGGCTATGGAGGTTTTTAATAATCCAGATATTCAAGTAATTATACCAGAAAAAAGAATAGATTATTTAACACCTAAAATATTAAGAGGAGAAAAAACTTGATGAGCTACATTCCATTCTGTTTTTATATGCTATAAAATGAATTTACCTAAAGATATTTTATATATTAAGAAAAAATAATGGATAGAGAAAAAGTAATAGAGTTTTATACAATAAAAAAGCAGGAGTTTAATTATTTTAGTCAGCGTTTAGTTGATAAAAAAATCAAATTCTATACAAAACCAAATATTTTTCCACCAACAGCAAGAAGTGTTTTGAAAACAAAAAGAGCCAAATTTCAGAACCTTTCTCCTATTGGGTTCTCTAAAAACCCAATAGAGAAAAAAGTAGTAGAAAAATTTGCAGATATGATTAAGATTCAAAATGAAATAATATCTACTATTAAAAAAAGAGTAGAAAAATTTGATTATAAATGCTGAATAATTCAATTAAAAACTTGAGGCTGAAAAAGTATAATTTGTATGGATATTATAGAGTATTTACAAACTACTGCATTGATTCTTGTTACGAATAAAAAATTAATGTCAGAAATGATAGAAAAATTTTCTGAAATGACAAATTTTATACCTAGTCAATATTGAGATTGAAAAAAAGATATATGATTTATTACAGTTATGACAAAACCTTCTTTTTTAAAATGTCCTTCAGAAGACTTAGTTGATTTTGATACAATATTAGTAGATGAAAACCACCAATGATTTTCAGATAAATTCAGAAATAAAATGAATACTACATTTAGCTGAAAAGAAATTTTTTTATACTGATTAAGCTGAACTCCGTATACAGAAGAATTAGAAATTGTAGATTTAGAAAAATATTATGGGAAAGTTATTAATGTACAGAATGAATATAATTTTATACCTAGTTTTATATTCTATAATTACAAAACACCTAAAAATGATTTAGAGTTTGAACACTATAGTGAATTAAAACAATGTCTTATTGATGATATAGATAGATATAAAGAACAACACAACACAATTCTTAATAATTTATCTGATAAATGTAGTTTAATATTAACAGATAGAATAGAAGAAGCTAATCGTTATGAAAAAGATTTTTTTGAAATAACTCATACATATTCAGTAATAAAAATTACTTGAGAAACAAAAATTGCTGATGACCAGAAAAAATTAGCAGAAGCGTTAAAAAAATATGAAAAAGATAAAAAGCCAATAATAATTATTTGAAGTATTCAAAAAGTTAGTACAGGTTTTGATTATGGGGTTATAGATACAGTATTTATTTATTCTAGTATTAAATTTGAAGCTACTGTCATACAAAGTGTTGGTAGATGTCTTCGTAAATTTGAAGACAAAAAAAGTGTTAGAGTTGTAATATGGAATGATTCTATATTAGATAAACAAAGAGTACAAAAAACTAGAGCTATAATGGAGGAATATTGAATCCATAGAAAAGATATAGTAGTTCATACTCTAAACAACCTAATAGAAGAAAGATGAAGTTTAGCACTTACTTTCTAATGATAAAATATGAAAGAATTTGAAATGGTAATGCCTAAAAAATGATTTCGTCTTGAGAAAGAATTTACTACTTATTTTAATAGGAAACTAAAAGATAAATGATTTTTTGTACATAAGTTATCAGACGGTTGATTGGGTTCAAAGCCTTATGATTGTATTATTAGAACAAATATTGCTACCTATCATACTGAAATAAAAGTAATAGATAAAGAGAATTTTTATATAAAACAATTGAGAAGCAATCAAAGAAAGGCATTAAGGTTAGTAACAGAGTTATGATGAGTTGGATTAATAGTTATTTATTCTAAGCACTTTAATAAACATAAGGTATTTACATTTGAAAAAATCAAAGATATATGACCTTGAGATTATATTAAATTGTTGTTCTAATATTTAGAACGAAACTAATAGCTTAAAATACATTCTATTATAATTTAATATATAAAACTTGACTTTATTATATTTCTGAATACTATATTGTCTGTAATTGAAATATTTGTTTATAAAGAAAAAAGAAAAAAGAATAAAAAATAATGATATTGCAACTATTTTATTTGATAATTTTATCAAAAATGAGTGATTTATTTTCACAAGATAATATCCCACAATCAAACTATATGAAGTTTGAAAAAGTAGGAGATATTGCGAAATGAACCTTGACTGGGGTAAGTCATAAAGATAGTGATTGAGTTTTTCCTGCACAAACTATATATCATTTAACTAATGCTGAAAAATGAACAGCAGAAATTGGAGCTAATGATGAAATCAAGAATCCAAAATTAGAAGCAGTAGGAGAATTAAATATTGGTAGTTCTAAATCTTTCGTTAATGATAGATTAAAAGGAGCTAAAGAATGAGATATTATAGGTATGGCTTTTATTAAAGAAATTCCTGCAAAAACTAAATGATACCAAAATGCTAAAAGTATTTTACCATTCATTTGAGGACAAGATGAAGAATATATGAAAAGTAAAAATGAAGATTTATTTAATTCTAGTGAAGATGTATTTGAGTAATAGATAGAAAAGGGTAGCCCCCTTTTTTATTTACAATATTTTATTACATAAACATAAACAGATATATGCAAATAGATGATTTTAAACAATTTTGCCTTGAAAAAAGTGCAGGAGCTACAATAGAAGAACAAAATAGGATTCTTAAAATGATACAAGATATTAATGATTTTCTTGAATTAAAACTTTTAGAAAATAGTAATGTAAATTCTAAAGATTATACAGATAGATTTTAATAAAAAATAATATGAAAATACTTAATGAATTAGTCCAGTCTTCGCCCCAATGGTTAGATTCTAGAGTGTGAAAAATATCTGGAACTAAATTGGCTTCAGTAATGGCTTGAAAAAAAGCAGTAGATACTTTTATGTTTGAATTACTGTCTGAAAGTTTAGCTCCACTAGAGGAAAATTTTATTTCTCCTGCTATGGAAAGATGAACTAGATTAGAGCCTTATGCAATAATTGAATATGAAAGAAAACATAATGAAAAAGTAGAACAGCCTTGATTAATTATCGCTGACCATTCTTTCTCTATTTGTTCTCCAGATTGAATTATTGCTAATACAGAAGGGAAATATACTAAAGCCCTTGAGATAAAATGTTTAGGTGCTAAAAAAATGCTAAAATATATGTTAGCAAAAGAACCTAAAGATATTTATAAAATAGAAAAAACTTATTATTGGCAAATTGTGAATTACTTTATTTGTCTAAATGACCTAGAAGAACTTACTTTCTTTTTATACAATCCAGATATGTATGAAGAAAAGTTCCAAATATTTGAAATGGTTATAAAGAGAGACCAAATAGAGAAAGATATCGCAAAGGCTAAAAGTAGTATTTTAGAATTTGAGGGTAATTTTAATAAATTAATATTAGATTTATGAGTATAGAGAAATTGTATAAGTTTTCTGAAGTATCAGAAATACTTTGAGTAACAAAACATTGTTTGCACGTATGGGCAGATGAAGAAAAAATAGAAGCTATTAATATTGCGCCAAAAGGACATAAAAGAGCTTTAAGAGTTAAAGAGAGTGAATTAAAAAGAATCACTAATAGTTTATAATTTAAAAATTGATGTATGGAAACAACAATAAGAGATATAATAGATTTTATAGTAAATGTGAATTTGGTAGAATTTATGCTAGATTTAAAATTAAGTAGCATAGTGGCCTTCGGGGCTTCTTTCTTTATTGGGTATAATATGATACCTAAAATAAAGGCGTGGTATAATAATAGAAAACATTATAATAGAAGACAAGCGATATTTGTTAATGATTTAGAGAAGGACTTTAATTCTACTGGTAGAGTATATAAAACTAATGTAATTAAGTCAGATAAATTAAAGAACTTAGCAATAAGATTGTATACTAAATATTCTGCACAAGAAATATCTGAAATGGCTTGATTTTCAATTACAACTTTCCACGAAATAAGAAGGGACGGGAAAAAGCAACCTAAAACAATAAGAAAACTAACAAAAGCCTTATTGTCTGCTGAAAGAATATTAGAAGATAAATATACTAATAATAGTGTTGTGATAGAGCCTATTAAAAGAACACCTAGATTTACAACTATATGGGAAAAGGCTACTGAAGATGAAATGAGTAAATTATATATATTATGACAAAAATTAACAACAGTTATGGCTCAAAAAGATTTAGCTAATATGTTGAAAATAAGTCAGAGTACAGCTAGTTTTGTTTGTAATAAAAAAATTACAAGAAAAGATGAAGTGTTAATGTATATTGAAAAATTTGAAAAAATAGCTAAAGGCTATAATTTAATTAAATAATAATAAATAAAAATGGAAGCAAGAAAAGTATGTGTTATAATAGAATGTAATAACGATATAATAGAAGCAAGTGTTGGTTTTGAAATAAAAACAGATAAAAAAATGTCTGAAATAAAAGAGTTTTATAGGCAAATAGCTCCAGTAGCACTTTACTCTGAACAATTGGAACAAGGTGCTGTACTTAGACTTCTTACAAATTACCTTATAGATTGAAATACTTTGGACACAATAGCAGATAAATATAAAGAATGACTTACAGTTAGAGTATCAGAAGATGATACAATACTAACAGAAAATGAAAATTATAAATCAGAAGAAGAACAAAAACTTGAAGAAGATAAAGAAAGACTGATGAAAAAAATGAAAGAAAGTATGGATAAATCTAATAAATGAGAAGGAGATTTTGAAAAAGACCTTAAAATAGCAAAAGAGGCTATAGGGGTATTAGAAGAAATGGTAAAACTTAAAAAATAAAATAATGGCTTTAAGAAAATTATCTTCAGCTACTAGGACAAGAATAAGAAAACATTATGATGATTGAAAAACAGTAGAAGAAATAACTAAATTATTTCCTAGAATAAAACCAACATTAAAAGAAATAAATAAAATTATATTCTGTCCTAAGTGAGTTCGGAGAAAAATAGTTAATTGAATTGTTTGGATTCAGTGTAATAGGTGTGAACAATACAAACCACATATAGAGAAATATTTTCCAGACAATTGAAGGGGTTGATTAGAGTCTAGGTGTAGGTGGTGTAAAAGATTACAAAATAATAATTTAAGAAGGCTTAGAAAAAATATGTGAATCAAAAGAGTTGATAGATGACCATTATGTACAAAGAGGCGTTGGATTAGGGAAAAACTAATAAGGTTGATAGACCTAGATTATTATAAGACAAATAAAAAAAATATTAAATTAAGAAAAAAACTATGACTAAAATAAATAGAGTAAAATTAAAACTTTTTAAAACAAATTTAAAACTATTAACAGATTATGC
>Ga0233410_10000469_pt1 | contig 12683 bp, 14 predicted proteins | sample Na_anoxic_1_MG_FD_179869 | JGI IMG/M metagenome (GOLD analysis project Ga0233410, IMG submission 179869) | Seawater microbial communities from Saanich Inlet, British Columbia, Canada - Na_anoxic_1_MG | ecosystem: Environmental > Aquatic > Marine > Inlet | place: Canada: British Columbia...
TTAATCGAATCAGTTGATAGCGATGACTCACTTTATGTATTAATGCCGATGCGCATCTAAAGACGACCTAGCATAAAAGTGTTAAGTTTTATGCTAGGTCATTGTTATTTTTGAAGTTTTAATATACTCATTTCCTTCCCCATCGAGTTAGAAAATAGGCTTGTCAAAGCGCCAAATGTAATTGGCATATTTAGCTATTTGGGCCTGGAAAAACGGCTAAATGGAAAAAGCATTTTTGTGCTTAAAAAACATTCATTAGACACAACTTTTTAAGTTGCTAACTTAAGCTAAAAATCGATTAACTAGCCATTTCTTTTGAATGTTTTGCCTTGATTTAATAATGAAGCCGTTATTTACATAAGAAAAAACGGGAATTTAACATAATAGTCATTATGCGACATTCCAAAAGGCTACCCATCGGTGGCCTTCTTGCATTTACTAGCATGTAAAAAATTGGCTCTGTTCCAGAACACTGTTGTCAGCATTTTTATCTATGTTTAACTCTTTGTAAATATTGAGATTACAGTTATTTCGAAGTTTTTATAACACATTGTAATTTATAGGATTGCAAGGACGACAACAGTAAAATGGAACAGAGCCAAAAAATTACACTGTAACTTATGCGTGCTGTATATAGCTTTAACTTTCCCATCCCATCCCGATTAATTTATTTAGAGATCTTAAACTTTTAGCATATAATAAAATGAATACATGTATTCACTAGGAGAAGTCTATGCCAACTTCAGTAAGGCTGCCTGAAGATGTAGAAAAACGATTGAGTTTATTAGCGTCTAAAACGGGTAGGACAAAAGCATTCTATATTAGAGAAATGATTGAATCTGCGCTACCTGAAATTGAAGAGCTTTACCTTGCAGAGCAAATATCAATTAATGTAGCTTTAGGGAAAGAGAAAACCTATAACTTGGATGAACTGGAGAAGCAGCTTGGCTTGGAAAGTTGAAGTATCTGAAAGTGCTGTCAAAGATTTAAAGAAAATCGGAAAGAGCAATGCAATCCGAATTTTAAAGCATTTCCGAAAAATTGAAGAGATGGATAATCCAAGAGAATTAGGAAAGCCATTGAAAGGTGTGTTAAAAGAACTTTGGCGGTATCGCGTTGGTGATTACAGAGTTCTTTGTGAGATCAAAGAGAATGAATTAGTCGTTCTAACGCTTAAAGTTGGCCATCGAAAAGATGTATACCAATAAAAATTGACATCCTCCCCTTTCTTTTAGAGAGGGAAATTCGTTAGGTATTTGCATTTACCATAACACCCGTTAGGTGCATATTTCTTGTGATTTCTTGTGATTGTGCTGAGGTTGTTAACAATATAGTGGCAAGTAGAAGGGGTGTTTTTTTGTCAAAATTAATACTCATTGAGTATAATCCGAAACATAATAGTTAGATGAAATTAATTAAATATATCAAAAACAGTAGGCTTACATACATTAAAAATATTTTTAGTTGCTATTTAAACCTATGACGGCTCAATTTTTTAAGCCATGGTCATACTAAAAAACTGTTCAAGTTAAGTAAAAATATCTGTACATAAATACGATTTAGGAGCCCTGACAAACACTTGCATTTTTGTTTGTTGTGCTATTGATTAAAGTTTCACCATAGCTAGCCCCTGATCGTATTTTGGTAAAAATTACTCGCAAGCCATTGATTAAGCTCGCAAGTTGTTTTCGGTCGCCATAGTAGGCCTTTTCCATCGAGGGTCAATCTTTTTGTTGTTTTTTGTTGTGGAAGGTGTGAGCAATTGGTATCGTTCTCATTAAGAATATGGTTTATTTTTTGTCCGTTTATATGACAGTAAGGCTAATGATTAATGACAGAGGCATTGTTATTGGCATTCGTGCCAGGAATTTAATTATGATGTCAAAATTAAACCCCCAACAACTCTCGTTAAGTTAACGACTCGCTCGTAAAACGGGCCATAAAATAACAAGGCAACATGCAGCGAGTAGCAATTCTGTTGATATCGAGAAGATAAAAGGCCCTTGGCTACCTTGCAGTTGCCAAAACACACCACCAATTAAAGGGCCTGAAATAGCCCCAAAATTACTAATAAAACCCTGTAAACCAAATGCGCTTCCCTTATTTTCACCAGCCACTTCACTAATTAACTTGGCAAGCACCAAGCCTGAAGAGGTAATAACAGAAGCATCAATAACAAACAGTGCGCTAATTTGCCATAATGAAACCGATTGCAGCATTAACCAAGTTGTTAATGCGCCAATGATCCCAGCAAAAGTAAGATACAGAGCTACATTAACCTTATCAGCAAACGCGCCCAGTTTTGGTGCGAAAATCATCGCTAAGATGCCACCGGGGATATAAGCCAAAGAGAGTTGCGAAACGCTATTAATATGCAGATGCTCTAGCAGATACACTTCTAAGAATGGAGCAACAAGCGAACCCGATAATTGTCCGATAAAGATCATTACAAAGAGAAAAACCGTTAATAAGGTGAAATTAATTTTTTGTGCACTTTGTTGCTGTGCTTGGGAATATTGTAAAGCCATTTCTGAAACGGCTGAGAAAGCTTTGCAACCTGCAAATAAACAAGCCAAAGAAAAAACGGGCAGAGAGAGATAAATAATATAATCTGCCAACTGCAAATCTTCTGCGAACCCCAGTAGAGAAAATGCAAAACAAGAGCCTATCATAACTCCCATACCTATCTGTTTTGACGCAAAACCTAAGGTTTGTGCACGATGTTTAAAGGGTGAAATTTGCGCAAAACAAGTTTGCCATATCAACCAAAAAAGACCAGATCCAAAACCTAAAGCAAAGGTTGCAAATACCATTAAGCAATAGTTTTTAGATAAGATTGCGCCATATAAACATAAATAAGCAATACTACGAATAAATGCGCCAAAGCGAATTAATTGTGCACGAGTTGCCCATCGATTTACTTTCTTGGCAAATAACAGGGCACTAATCCCAGTTCCAACCGCTTGCAAAGAGAAAAGTAATCCCATTTGTAAACCATTTGCCTGAAACTCTTGATGTGCAACAATAGGGATTAAAAAACTAACGAAAAAAAAACCTAATGCATCCAATAAAATTGGTTTTAATAATGGTTGTAGAATTGGCGAAAGATCAGTACTCATAAAATTAAACCTATATGTGAAGTTAGTTAAATTGATCAACAAAAATATTGATATTCCCCATGAGATTCAACGGGCAGGCCGTTACTTTTGTAATTAACACTTGCTAAGGTGATAAAAACCAAGAGTAGATTAACTTGCCATAATCCATTCTCATATCCTGCGCATTAATTTTTTAACTCGTGTCTGTTGGTATTGCTTTGATAATGATACCAATTCCATTAATTTAATGGTCAAATATTGGGCATGGTTCAAAATCAGGGTATTTTACTGAACACTTGGCGAGCGCCATTACGCGCGTTTACACCGTAAAAAAGAAAGCTGCATAAATGGAATTAAAAACCAATTTCAATAAGATAAAAGACATCACCGAAGCAATACCCATGAATGTATGGGTATCCACTCTAAATACACTAATTCTTTAGTTTAGCGGTGCCTTTACACTTACTTAATAACCACAAGATAATCTTTCCTGCAAAACTTCCCCATAATAAAACTCCAATATAGCAACAGTGTAGACAAGTCTTCATTATTGAATGATAATCAGTGTGAATTCCTTATTTATCATCCAATTACATGCCTTTGAACAAACTCTGTGCATTTCTACTGACGGGTAATATTTTCTCACCGATGTGTACTTTCATATGACCTAGTAGATCTTTTTTTACTTTATCTATTTTTCCCACATTCACGATACATGAACGATGAACCTGCCAAAATAACTCAGGATCTATTTTCTGTTGGATCTCCTTCAGGGAGCTACGAATAATATATTCAATCACTTGCTCTTGGGGCTGGGCGAACACTGAGATATATTTGTCTTCTGCTTTGAAGTACAACACATCACTTACCGAAATAAGGTGTAAGTCATCTGCTTTAGAGGCTTTTATCCAAGTTAAGTAGTCTGGTGCTGTGGGTTTTGATAGTTGCTGAATTTGGCTTAATAGATCGGTAAGTAGTAAGTTATCGGTTGTACCGTTATCATTCTCCGATTGTTGTAACTGTTTGCGCTGCTTAAGTTTCTCGCAGGTTTTTAGCAGTCTATCTTCACTGATAGGTTTTAATAGATAGTCTATTGCATTGTTTTCAAATGCCTTAATCGCATATTCATCATAAGCGGTGATAAAGGCGATAAGAGGGGGATTTTTGTTTTTTAATAGTTTTCTTGCTACCGACATGCCATCTAACTCAGGCATTTTAATATCTAAAAAAGCAAAGTCAGGTTGATGTTTGTCAATCGCTTCTAATGCCTCTAAACCGTTTTCACATTGACAAACAACCTCTATATCAAAGCAAATATCAGCTAACATCTGTTTTAAATGAAAGCGTAATAGCGGTTCATCATCAGCAATAATCGCGGTAAAGGTGGCCATTAAATCTGTTCTCCCTGCAATTTATTTAATTGTGTCAGTGGTATCGCTAATATAGAGCTTACACCTCCGAGGCTATTTTCTTTAATGGATAAGTTAGCCTCTCCATCAAAGAGGTTAGTTAAGCGCTCTTGAATGTTACTGAGGCTAATGCCATTTCCTTTGGTTTTATTCTCTTCTTGTAACCCTAATCCAGAATCGGAGATATCAATGATCAAGGTTTGTTCTTTAATTTTATAGCTAATGGTTATATCACCGCCTTTGTTGCTTGGTTCAATACCATGTTGAAGTGCATTTTCAACTAAAGGCTGAATCAAAAAGGGCGGTAGTGAAATTATCTCGTTAATCTGATTATCTATTTGGTAATTTAAGCGCTCACCAATGCGAATTTTTTGAATATCTAAATATGCGCTAAGCAGTTGTGTTTCTTGCTCTAGGTTGGTTAGTGATGAGCGATTAATGCTTAGTGTTCCACGTAGGAGCTCAGTTAACTTGGCTAACATAACACTGGCTTTTTGCGGATCTAATTCAATCAAGGCTTGGATATTAGCCAGAGTATTAAACAGGAAGTGCGGTTCTATTTGGCTTTGTAATTGATTTAGTTGGCTTAAAATAAGCGTTTTTTCTTGCTCTGATTGTTTACGTTTAGCGATTTCCAGGGCTTTTTCTGCTAGTACTTGTTGCTCACTGACATGGAAAAAATAAAAACAGATAGCGGTAAATATTAGGCCGAGAAAGACGACTGGTTTAAGTGATTGCAACGAAGAGAATTGTTCATATTGTTTAAGCCAATAGTTGGCATTCATGCTTCCGAGTATTAATGCGCAGAAGAGTGCAACAAAATTAGATTTTAGGGGGGGTAAACGTGGCAATAACCGCTGCAAGATTACTTCACTAAGTAGGGCGCTATAACCGTAACCAAAGCTTACCAGTAGATGTACATAAAAGTCACCTTGCCACACTGTGTCGGTTAAAATGGCGATAACTAAACAAAACAGGCTAGTAATAAAAAAGCTTTTTCTAAATATAGAGACTGGGTTCTTTTTGTTTTTAATAGTTTGCATTAGAAGCGACCTTTTAAATTTAATAGAATGGTATGCTTATCTGGCAGGTTTGCATAGGCAGAGGTACTATCTCCGGTGAAAAAACGTGCTGCAAGTTGTAGTTCAGTTTTAGCATGCCCAGAGTCAAACAATAAATAATTGAGCCATTGTGTGGCAATTAGGCCATTGTCTTGTGGAGAGTAGAGTAGGTCGATGCTTGGCGTGAAGTCTTTAAGCCAAGAGCCCTGTGACCATTGCCAGTTTGCCCATGCAGTGGAATCTAAACTCCAGTGCAACATCATATTATGTGCCACGATATTGCTGTGCAGATAACCCTGTTGATAAGCGGGTGAGCCATCACTGATTGCTTTTTCCCACTGTGTTGCATCCCATGCTCTGCTGTCATACCAATACTCAAGTATCACTGTATTACCAGTGATATCTGTCCAGGTTAATCCCGTTAATGCTTGATAGGCATTATCTTGCTCTGTTAAAGACACATGACGTTGGTTTTGTTGCGTTTTTTGGTAGGAAAAATATTTTTGTTGATAGGTCGCAGAGCCGTGAAATTCCCATGCGTTATCTAATACTGTGACTAAACTTCCACCAACTAAACCTTGGCGCAGATCGTCATAATAAACAATGGCTTGATATTCAGTATCTGCAATTAAACCATAACGACGCACTCCAACACCTTGTTGTTCGCTTTTTTCTTCAATTTCACTGCCTTGCTGCTGGTTTAATGAGGAGTTGCTATATATCAGCGTCCATTCACCTAATGCATCAAAATAGGAGATAGTAGCGACCCCTGCTCCCTCTTCAACTTGAATGCCAACAGGATTACGGCGATAGGGGGTGAAGATATCTAAAGGGCGATAACCATATCCGACACCCCAATCTACACGCACTTTCCCCAGTTGAAGATCTAATGAATAATTAGCGAACTGAATACTATCCTGCCAAAATAACTCACTGACAATAAATTCGCTTTCAGCACTTTTATTTGAATCTGAGTGGTAGAGGTCATCACCCTTTATGGCAAACTGTGCGCTAAATGCCTGATAATTTAGCTGTACATCAAGCAGTGTATTGATGCTTTGTTGATCATCTCTATCCGTCGCTATAAACGCATTGTTTTTTGGTGCAGTCGTTTGCGCGCTAACCGTCCAATCCCATTGCAATTTAACATCAGAAGCGAATGCATTAGTTGCAAAGATAGTTAGTAGCACCGTTGAATAGATACAGCGTTTAATTATTTTCATAATGATAGGTTTTCAGTGCGCGAGAGATAAGCTGGGTTGTAATATTTGTTATCAATCTCTAGTGCGGTAATGCTTTTATATTCAATAATGGTTTGCTGATTCTTTTGGATTTGATCATCAAGTTGCATCGACACAACTTTGTCTTCTCCGTCTAGTAGCCCCTTTGTAAACCAAGCCTGTTTGGCAAGTTTTCCTGATTGTAGAAACAACTCTGCTTTAATAGGAAAACCAGTCCCTTTTTCTAACCACAGGTTAATGGTGAAATAACTTGCGCCTCTTGTTTTTGCGTTAAGCTCAAGCATTTCTGTGTCGATATTTTGCGAGCTACCATCAGTTTTAACAATGTTGAGCTGCTGCTGTTTTATCCAGTTTCCTTGGTAATCTTCGCTCCAAGTGAGGGTAGATATATCTCCAATTGAAGCCTCTCCAAGCAATTTTTGCATTGGTGTAATACGGATAGGGCGTCGACTTTTAGGCATTAATAACCAGTAGTTATCACCTAACATGAGCATCTTTTGTCCCGCCTCTACCGGTGAATCAAATATTACTAACGATTCGCGATTTTCACGTGTATACACTGTGTATTGGCGGGTTTTATCTTTTTCACCATTGCTGTAGAGCGTGACTTTAGAGATCACTTTCGCTGATTGTTGGCCTAAGCGATAAGCATCCGCTTTTTTAATCATCTGCTCTACTTGCAAAGCATCTAGCGGTTCACTTGAAAGAAACACAGAATACTGGAATAAAAACAGCGTTATGATCAGTGCCTTAACTGGAAATTTAAACTGAGATTTAAACGATAATTTATACATAGATAAGTGCCTCTGTGATGGGTTTGTTAACACCTTTTCGGGCAGAAAGATAAGCGGCTGAGATACAGATAAATAACACTCCAATCGTCGCATAAGCGAGTAGTTCGAAAGAGAGGTATATATTCAATGGATAACCGTCAGTGCGGCCCGGTGGTGGAGGCATTTGGATCTCTACCAGCATTAATACTAACGTTGTGATTGCACTGGCGATACCTCCGATGATTGCACCTATCACCGCTAACAGGCCTGCTTCGCGGATAAATGAAGCGATTATTTCATTTGGATAACTGCCTAACGCTGCTAATGTACCTATTTCTCGGGTGCGCTCGGTCACCGACATAGTCATGGTATTAAACAGTGCAACAAACACCACTAATGCCATCACGGCGCCCATCACACCAAAAATAAGGTCGTATAAACTTTTTACTTTGTAGTAGAAAAAGGCACGATCTTGCCAAGGAGTGATCTCAATTTCATCTGTTAACTGCATGCTTGATAAGGTGTTATTTAGCTGGGTCTGCACTTCAGCGGTTTGCAGGGTATCAAACAGGAATACTGATAAGGTGCTTACTTTATCCGATACCAATAAGTCTTGTGCGGAGTTGATATGGATATACAGTTGACGTTTATCTAACTCTGGTACACCAGTGGAATAGATCCCCTGCACTTTAAAATCATAAGCGTTTAATGCCCCTTCACTGGTGGTTGCTAATAATGTTATCCAATCGCCAATGTTAACATTTAAATTGTTAGCTAAATCGGTGCCGAGCATAATCTCTGGTTCACTGCGGTTATAACGACTGGCATTGATATTAGATAAGGTTTTACCCTGTTTCACATCTAAAAAAGGGCCTTTCATATCAAACTCTTTTTCGTTTACGCCAGTGCCCATGAAAATAGTTGATTTAGTGCCGTTAGAGACTAAACCTGTGAAATAAATACGTGGTTGGACGCCACGAACTTGCTCATATTTCATTATTTGGGGAATGATAGTTGCGCTGTCTACAAGTCCATTAGCTAACGGGGTTTCTTCCTCTTTTTCAAAATAACCTGGTTGGCTTAGGGTTAAGTGGCCGGTTTCTCGTGCCGTTGACTCTTTTAATGAATCATAGGTATATAACCCAAAGCCACCTGCGCTAGTTAAAGCAAATACCGCAATGCTGATGATTAACATTGATAGCATGCTACGGCGACTATTACGTAATAAATTTAACCATGCAATGCGCATCCCATCGGGAAAATTTTTTGTTAGCTTGCCCATTTCATTTGCTCCCTGCTGATCAATCCATCTAATAGATTGATTGTGCTATCACAGTGTTGCGCCATGCGGTAATCATGGGTTGCAACTATAAAGGTGGTGCCAATCTCTTTGCCAAGATCTTTCATTAAATCGATGACTAGTGTTGCCGTTTTGCTATCCAAGCTGGCGGTAGGTTCATCGGCAATCACCAAGCTAGGTTGATGCACTAGTGCGCGTGCAATCGCTACACGTTGCTGTTGACCACCAGAGAGGTTATCTGGGCGATGATTGAGAAAATCACCCAAGCCTACTTTTTCTAATATCTGTTTCGCTAATTTTTGCTGTTGTGAACGGCTATGCCCAAGCAGGTGCAGTGGATAAGTCACATTTTCAATCGCCGTCATCACTGGTACTAAATTAAAGCGTTGAAAAACAAAACCAAATTGGTGGCGACGTAATTTTGCTGCCTGCAAAGGATGGGTAGGATAAACCTGTCCATCTAAGCTTATCTGGCCTTGATAATTCATATCTAACAAACCGAGAATATTAAGTAGAGTGCTTTTTCCTGAGCCTGAAGGGCCACATAATGCCACCATGCTGCCTTTTCCCATCTGTCCATCGACGCCTTTTAATGCAGCAACCTGTTGTGAGCCTAATTGGTAAGTTTTGCTGATGCCAGAAAAGCGGATCATGATTTTTCCTTAGCAATGAGCTGTTGCGCTTCAATAGTTTGTGGATGAGTTTTATCTTGTATTTGCATCTCTGCTAACCATTTTGATGCTTGTGGTAAATCATCAGCACGTAATGCTGCTTGAATAGCGTAGTTATAAACCCAAGCGCTAGCAGGGAAAGGTTGTGTTTGAAATTCAGGCTCTGCAAGCAGGGTTAAAAAAAGTTCATAACCACGTTCAAAATGATTAAACATATCAGGCAGTTGCGAATAGGTGGACGCGGCTAAAGCACGTGTTAGGTAGCTCTCTTTTAGCCCGGTAACGACGGTTTGTTGAGTCAGTGGGGTTGTTTCTGAAGCTAATAAAGTCAGTCCTTTATCAATGCTGGCTAAGCCTTTTTCAACATGCTTCATTGCTTTCCACGGCATCCGAGCATCACGGCCTTTTAGGGTTTGTGTGCCACCTAAATAAACCAAGGTTAACGGGGTTGCGCCTTCTTGTTTAATTAATTGGCTAAATGCCTGATAAGCAGGTTCAACTTGATCTTCATTACCCGCAGCCGCTTGGTTATAAATAACAATGTCATGCTCGGTTAACGCTGCTTGTGCTGAAAGTGTCATACAAAAGCTAATACAGGTTGCACCAATTAATCGTTTAAATGTTCTGTTCATCATTCACTCCTTGTTTGATTAGGTTTGTTAATGATTAAAGAATAAAACAGGGGGTGAAAGATATCTGGGTGATGCGATAGATGGTCAATAAAGGGGGATGAATGGTATATACCCGTTGCCAATCAAAATGCTTTATTCAGTCGCTAGCTCGGGTACCAAGACAAGGCGCAACATGATGGCCTTTAGCAATGTTGATGATCTGTCGTATATCAAATGTCCCACAGATACACTCCCTAAGGCTGGTAGGCTAAACCAAACAGGGCAAGCATTTCCATAGCTGTTAAAAAAAAATGACACTGCATTGCGAGTTGTGTTGTCTGAGGCTGGTGCGAAAGAGCTTGATCGCCTTAACGTACTCCGATCCCATCAAAAAACAGGAAGTGATTTAAATTTAAGGATCATTGGTATATGGGATCAAGTCAGGCGTAACGAACAGCCTTACTACCTGAGTCAAAATACTTTTGAATATTACAAAAAAACGAGAGGATACATGGTTCAGAGGTTTGATCCTAAATTGCTTTCCGCCTATGAGCTAACAGATCGATTTTTCTCTGATATTTTATCTCGTAAAGGTAATGATAACCTTTACCAGGTCACATCAGCCCTTAGCTCTGTATTCATGGATGAAAACAGTGATGGTGTACTCTATTCATCGGTAGAAGCTAAAGGAGAGCCAGTGGTTGCTTTAACTCCCGAAGCAGTTGATTCTAAACTAGAGCATCAATTTGCTTGTGACGTTAAGATTGATGAATGTTATGGCTATGAGTTCTTTAAATATAAAACCATTGCTAAAACATCCAGCATCGATAGAAAAACGGGCGAACTTAAGTGGTAAGTTTTAGGTCGAAGGATAGAAGGATCCATTTCAATTACCATGGTTCAAGGCAACGTGTAATCGGGTAGCCGGAGGTGTCTAGCCTCCAGCCCCCACACCACCCTGCATGCGGCTCCGCACAGGGCGGTTCATCTTCCTTATGAATATTGGATATTGATCCACACTTGCCTTAAAGATACCAAGCCTTACCAGTTAGGCGTTAGGTATTTACCATAACACCCGAACTATGCAGTTCGTAAAGGCTACTAATCAGTAGCCTTTTTCATTTCCCTATAACGACATGTTACAGTGTAACTATTAATCTTAATGTTTAGCTATTAACGGGTAATTTTCAGGATGTTTAATACCGTCTATTGATAGGTCTACATCAAGATCAGGCCAACAAAAACCATCACGACCTTGTTTCTCTACATGAAACACAGAATCTACCGATGCAGCTTTAAACCAAGGAAACGATTCAAAACTTAAAAAATGCTCCTCACCTTGGGCAAGAAGCCATAAGCCATGAGGCGTAAGTCCCAATACTTCAACCGAAGTGTTTATGCCATGCTGCTTTGATTTCATTTTCATGCTCCTTAACGCTTTTCTCTAATTTAAGTAACTCTTTTTTAGAAAGTTTATAATTGTTAGCTAGTGTAATTTCAGGCTCTATCCAAAATTTAGCTTCACCTATTTGACCTACTATGTGAACGTGCATTCTTTCTTCTTCATTTGAAAAGAAAAAAAATTTAAAACCGCGTTCTCTGTAGACTGCTGGACTCATTCTTCTACCTCATCTTGACATATTTACTTCATTATCTATATAAAGAACTTGATTGATCTTTTTATACTAATCTTTATTATACACTATATTAAACACATAAAAGGAGTGGCAAAACGTGTCTATTTTTGTAATTGCCAATAGCAAAGGTGGTACAGGTAAAACATCAATAAGCTTAAATTTAGTATATCATTTGCAGCCTGATTTAATTATTGATTCTGATATTCATAAAGGTATAAGTAATCTTTTGAGCCTAGGAAATAATAAAATAGAAGTACGTCATGCTACAAATAAACAAGAGATCATAGAGTGGACTAAAACAGATAAAACCATTTTGATCGATTGTGGTGGTTTTGATTCTGATATTACGCGTTATTCAATTAGCCAGGCTGATTACATAATTACACCAACAACAGATGATCCAACTGATCAATTTGCATTGCTTGAATTTAATAAAGTAATGAAAGCAGTTAGCCAAATGGTTGATGAAAAGCTAACAGCTAACGTTTTACTTAATCGCGTTCATCATAGTCGAACAGATTTTAAAGAGTTAGATAATTTGATCTCAGACCTTGAACACCTAGAAAGATTACCTTTCATTATTCCTCAATCTGCGTTAATACCTAAAGCTGCATTTAAAGGTGAAGCAGTAAAAAACGGTAATATTTCTAACAAGTTTGATTTATTAACAAAACACTTAAAAAAAGACTTATAACGAGTCTTAAAACTAGTGCTTTTGTTTCAATTAAGTAAAAAAGGATGAGTTAAATGGCTCGAACAATCGGAACAGTAAACCAATCATCATTAGAAAGTTCGATGGTTACAACGGAAAAACAATTTTTCAACATGACCTTAAAAGATATGCCGGTGGCAAGTAGAACAAAGTTTAAAAGATTAAAAGCA
>Ga0233410_10000473_pt1 | contig 12610 bp, 18 predicted proteins | sample Na_anoxic_1_MG_FD_179869 | JGI IMG/M metagenome (GOLD analysis project Ga0233410, IMG submission 179869) | Seawater microbial communities from Saanich Inlet, British Columbia, Canada - Na_anoxic_1_MG | ecosystem: Environmental > Aquatic > Marine > Inlet | place: Canada: British Columbia...
TGGCTCAAATCCGATGTGCCTTGGGCTAATACAGATAAGGACGAAAGACTTGTAGATGCACAATACTCTACTGGGCTTTGGAGTAGGTTAGGTAATGTTATCCACGCACCAGACTGGTGGCTAGATATGATGCCAAGGTTGATACTCGATGGTGAGTTATATAACCCAGACTGGAGCAGACAAGAACTAATGAAGGTTATCAAGCCTCACATACCAGATAACCACGCTTGGGAAGGTGTTAAGGCATATGCCTTTGACGTGATTCCATCTCACACATTCTGTTTAGAGCGTCAATGGGTTGATGTATCACCTACTCAACACGCGATATTGAAAGAGAAGTTGGAACTGGATAGACACAGTGGAGCTACATTCCGTAACTGTGAGAAAATCATTAAGAGGTTCGAAAATGATGTACTCATTGCTCACCCTCAAGTAGAGTTGTCGTTCCAACAAGAGAAGGCAGTAGCTGAGATCACTGAGTATACTGATGAGGTTGTTATAGATGGTGGCGAAGGTATGATGTTGCGTGACCCTAATAGCTACTATGAACCTACTCGCAACCATTCTATACTTAAAGTGAAGCCAAGAGACGATGCTGAAGGTACGTTTGTAGGGTGGGTATCGGGTAGAGTAACGGACAAAGGTTCGAAACTCTTGGGTAAGATGGGCGCAATGATTCTAGACTTCAATGGCAAGCGTCTTGAACTCTCGGGCTTCACCGATGCTGAACGAGCCTTGAGTGAAGAGGCAAGTGCTTGGGCAGTAACACACCCAGGTGAAGTAGCGACCACTGAGGTTAGGGCATCTGTGACTAACTTCGAGCTAGGCGACAGAATAAGTTTTATGTACAGAGGCTTCACAGACGATGGAATACCGTCTGAAGCCGCATATTGGCGTAAGGAGGATAACGTATGAGCATCGTAGATGAAGCAATTAAAGAGCTAGAATCTAATGTCCGAGAGGCAGGTGTCAAGGTTGATAACCCTACAGCCATATCACTCATGTTGAGACTGAAGTATGGTGCTCTAGAGAAGGAGGTCTTTGGTGGACTAATGCTAGACCAGAAGAACCGAGTCCTACATGAAGTAGTATTCGCAGAGGGCATAGAGAATCGTTGCCACGTGTACCTTAAAGAAGTAGTTAGGGCAGTATTGGCTACATCTGCTACAGGATTGATTCTCTTTCATAATCATCCTAGTGGGTCATTAGAGTTCTCTGGTGCTGATAAGGAGCTAACTGGTAAGTTAAAAGATATATTTACAGCACTGGAGATACGTGTTCTAGACCATATAGTGGTCACGTCTCTTGGGTCTATCTGCATGAGTGAGGAGGGACTGATATGAAACAGTTAAGATATGAACAGTATAAAGCTGAACTAAAGAAGTGTGACCTATTGTCTAAGTACCATCTAGCTATGGGTACTGTGTTTAAGAGTGAGGCACACTTGAAAAGTGCTAAGACTCAAATCGATATGTATATGGTGACTAGCGACAAGATGCTGAAGGAGATGGAAGCATGATAGGGTTCATTAAAAGACTGTTCGGTAGAATCCCACTCACACAACCAACGTGTTTCGGGAGCCGAGATACTTGGTACCCAGTTTCGATGGCAGAAAATGATTGTCGTAGATGCACGTATATTGAAAAGTGCACCAAAGCCGATGGCACACATCACTTATACTTTAAGGAGAATAAATGAGCCAGAGTAAGAGAGGGAGTATGGTAGAGACACTGACTAGCACAGGTACAGGCTACCTTGTTAGCTTGGTGATTCTACACGTTATTCACCCGAGTGATTCTCTGGTACAGGACGCAGGTATAGTAACAATATTCACAGTAGCTTCGGTTCTTCGGGGCTATATCATTAGACGAATTTTTAATAAGGGGACAGTATGAAAGTTACAATAGATTTGAAGATAGGTGAGAAGGGTGGAGTGTTCTTCGAGGATAACGGAGAGAAACATTACTTCAGCCACGAGAACACAAAGAAGTGGGCACTGAAGCAGTTTCCACAGAGTCTTACAGTCAAGATAGGTAAGAAACGTGAGCAACTGAGGGATTTGGTATGTACTGAGACTCCGCCTGTTTGGGTTATGGAGGCTCGAATAAGGGAACTCAAAGCTCTTGAGGCTGAGAAGGCTGTAGAGGATAAGGCTATAGCTAACTACCCTCTAGACGAAAAGATCACTGAGACTAAGACCATTATCCAATCACGTATGGCTCAAGGGCTTAGCATAGCTGAACATGCCCACCAATTAGACAATTTGGTTCGGAACAAAGGGAGGTACACATGCTAATGTATATAAGCTTCGGACAACAACACACGCACAGGGTCAATGGAATCACGTTTGACTGCGACTCATTGGCACTGATTAAATGTGCTGACCATGCAGAAGGTCGGGAACGAGCCTTTGAACTGTTCGGACCCAAGTTCATGACAGACTATCGTGAGGAGGATTTGGACAGAATAATTGAGCACTTCCCACGTGGAGTGATACCTGTTGAGCAAGGTGGTATAGACTGGGAGCTTACTCCAGACCACCTTAGTGCTTACAGGAGAAAGAATGAAGATTGAAGCGATTTTACGTCTCTATGACGGAGAATATGAAGTGTTGGTGTTGGGGCAGAAGTTTGTCTTGACAGAGAAGATAGCGTTAGAGTACGCTGACCACTTGATACCATCAACAGACTTGTACAGTTTGATTGGTGGATTAACACAGGAACAAGCTGAGAGGTTCTGGGGTCGATTTGATGATAATGACTCTAGACTAGAGGAGTTAGTAACAAAGATTAGAAGAGAAGGAAGGACTGAAGAAGCAGTCGATTTTATTGATTATATTAAGAAGGAGGAAAAATGAGAGTACAAGTAATAGCAGACAGTAGAGGACCGAATGGTAAGAGAATCATTACGTTCAAGGGGTTGTACCCAAGATTTATTCATTCGGAGCATTTACGCCATCGTACACAGTCGTTCTCAGTCGCTTCGAGTAGGGCGATACCTGCTGCAAAGTTGTTGGAGCAGGTGAAAGAACAGCCTGCGATGCCGATTCTATGGCCTAAACAACATAAAGGTATGCAAGGTGCTGAAGTATTCACTGACCGAGATGAGATATACTGGTACGAGGAGCAGTGGTTACACGCTCGTAATGCGATGGTTGAGGCATCTGAGGAGCTTTCTGAGGGTACTAGCCTCTCAGAGGATGGACTATCAAAGCAACTAACAAACAGGCTACTTGAGCCTTGGGTCGAGACACAGTGTGTATATACTGCGACCGAGTGGGACGGCTTCTTCAAACTGCGTTGCCCACATGTTGTACGTTCGGGTAGTAAGACTGCCGATGGTAAGGTCGAGGTCACTTGGGGCAAAGAGATAGATTTGACGTTCCCTGCTGAGTATAACATACAACAGTTAGCACTCTTGACCAAAGAGGCGATGGAATCATCAGAGCCTAAGCAACTTGGGGCAGGAGAGTGGCATCTACCATTCATTGAGGCTGAGGATAGAGACTATGCTAGAGAGGATGGTAATATCTTGGTTAAGCTTAGCGCTGCTCGATGTGCTATGACGTCGTATAATAGGAACAGTGGCAAATCGGTAGACTCAGAGTTAGAGTTGGCTAGTCGCTTGGTCACTGGGGCACATTGGAGTCCGTTTGAGCACCAAGCACAGGCAGTGGATAGTGAGTCTTTCTTGGAGCAAGGGAGCGTAAGGGTACATAAAATCCCTGATGGGATGCAGATGAGAGTAAGTAATACAAACACGGTATCGTTCTGGAGCCGTAACCTACAAGGATGGGTACAAGCCAGAGCACTATTAGAAACTAATAATCTGGGAGGATTAATTTAATGAGAAAGCCAAAGTATTTATCACCAACGAGCTTGAGTAAGTGGCAAAAGGACCAAGAGGATTTCTTCTTGGATTACTGTGCAACGGACAAGCCTAGCAGGATGCCACAGACCAACGCAATGTCTGTTGGGTCAGCGTTCGATGCTTTTGTTAAGTCGGATATCGCTAGTAAGCTAAGTATTGCAGGGTACGACAAAGAGGAACTGTTTATGGAACAAGTAGAATCGCAGAATAGAGACTTCGCTCATGGGGCAGGGGAGCGTTGCTTTGCAGCATACCGAGACTCTGGAGCGTTAGCTAGCCTTATGCAGCTGATTGGGATGGCAACGTCTGATGTCAAGATGGAGGTGTCGCTCGTGGCACAGTTAGAGGGTGTACCATTGTTGGGTAAGCCTGACCTTTATTTCGAGGTCGATAGCGGAAATGGGATGGTGCCAGTGATTGTAGACTGGAAAGTGAACGGCTACTGTAGTAGGAATGGTCATAGTCCAAAGGCGGGATACAAGGCTCTTCGGGCGGCACCTGATTTTACAGGGCGAGAGGCTAAGACCCTAGAGCATAAGGAATATGTCCCGACTAGGACACATGGTATTGAACACAACTGTGGTAAGTGGTTTGAAGAGGTTGATGAATCTTGGGCACGTCAGTTGTCGACTTATGCTTGGATACTTGGGGCACCAGTAGAGGGTAAGACAATCATTGCTATTGAGCAACTAGCTTGTGGACCGAAAGGGATTCGGTGTGCAACGCACATGGGGCTGGCTAGTGCTGCTTTTCAGAGGGCTACGATGGATGGGTACGTTGAACTTTGGGATAGACTGAAGCGTGAACATATCTTTAGTGTAGATATTGAGGAGAGTCGCAAGATCCAACACAAGCTAGACTGTGGAGATGAAGCGGATTTGATACCTAAGTTTGGTGATGGTGGTAAGAGCGAGTGGCGCGAACATGGGATGTTTTAGATGAGGGCTGTACTAATAGACGCAGTGGCTAGGCGTGTGGTCCCAGTAGATATTGTTAGCGGGATTGATGGTATCTATAAGGCGATTCGGTGCAGGAACTTTGCTTGTCCGAAGACTTGGAGCGGTGGAGATACGTTGTATGTCGATGATGAAGGAGCCATTAACGGAACACGCGTTGGCTTCAGACTAGGGGACATTGATTACTTTGGTAGTGGGTTGATTCTAGGGAGCAACACCGAAGGAGAGAGTGCTGATGTACTGAGAGCGCCATTGGATTTCAAGGTTGCCTTCCTACCTAGGGGTTGATAATCGGTACGAGAATCGACATAGAAGGGACTTGGTTCTTGGGGTTCACTACTACTCACATTAACTTTTTACGTTGTCTCTTGGGCATTCTATTAGCTTAGAATGCCCTTTTTTTATGCCCTTTTAGGTAAAAAGAGGCATTGACCTTAAAATACTGAATTACTGCTTTTCTCTATTCTTTATATAGATTTATTTATTTATTTATTTAGTCTATATAAAGAATAGAGAAAAGCAGTAATTCAGTATTTTGGTGCATCGAAAGAGGCATTTGTTTTTTTGAGTCTTAACTCCCAGACTAGCAATATTAAGCCAATGAGATAGCCTAGAATAACAGTGAGATATATTTATTCTATAGTATTGGCAAATAAGGTAAAGTGCCTGTAAATGGATATATGGCAATATATTAAAATACTGATATATTTATTAATTGGTATTCTGTACGAAATATCAACCCCAAGTATACAGTCACATAGAATCAGTATAGTACATAGATACAGAATGATTCTATATACGTACATAGATACTACGTGGTACACCTCTACGTATATACATAGATACAGAATGATTCTATATACATACTATATAGTATATAGAGACCTAGTACATATATACATACACATAGAGTATAGTACAGTATCTACATATAGAGTATAGTATCTATATACTTGTCTCTTGGTATGCATACATATACCCTAGCTACGATAACCCGTAAATAGACTACTGTATATCTATCCAATATTATGTACTCGAATACTTAAGCCAAAATACTTGCCAAGAATGCGCCCTACGCTACCACCAGAAGCCAAAAACCACATATAGAGAATTTACGATCTTACCAAATCGGACGACCTCTATTATTGCGTCTCGCGAAACTCTGCCTCATAGATGGCCAGAAACCAATCTTAGGTTTAACCTGCCCCCAGAAACTTGCCCCAACTAAATTTGCCCGAAGAGACTTTTTTTCCTTTATAAGGGTAGCTCAACTCTTCGAGGAGCTTCAAATCCTCTTGGGGCTTGGGGAAATTTTCCCAAAATGATCTTGGGGCAATTTTCAATTTGAAAAACTTTTTTAAAATTAAAAATGTTCACACGCACACGTAGTACTAACTAGCTAGTACTAACTCCGAGTTACTAACTCCGAGGTACTAACTCCGAGGCGGTATATAGAATCATACTAACTCCGAGTTACTAACTCCGAGTTACTAACTCCGAGTTACTAACTCCGAGTTACTAACTCCGAGTTACTAACTCCGAGTTACTAACTCCGAGGTACTAACTCCGAGTTACTAACTCCGAGGTGGTATATAGAATCATACTAACTCGCTGGTACTAACTCCGAGTTAGTCAGTCATAAAATGTATTTCACATTTCACGTAAAATAAGGATTCTATGAGTCAATAAAAAAGCTTGTCTATTATATAAAAAAATGAAATTTTAACGAGCACGAATAAGTTATTGAAAAACAAGCACTTAAATAAGTGAGACAATTATTTTTAATTATTTTGAGACGTAAAGCATTGAAAAACAAGCACTTAAATCATTTTAGTAAATATATTAAAATAATAGCTTGTCTTGTGCTCTTGAACTATTGCTAAAGCTTGCAAAATGTAAAGCAGTGCAACCAAGCACTTAAAAAATGGTTGTTCTTTGACAATTAAATAACACGATAGCAAAACTCCCAATAGAAGGGATACGGCTTTAAAATTACTCCACGGGGTAAAAAATAGTGTATAAATAAAGCAAGACCCAAGACACAACAATAAACAAGAGTAAAAACAAAACTAACTAATTTTAAAGGTAATAATTATGACAGCACTAAAAAATATTGAATTAACAATAAGTAAATTAACTCACAAGCTAAATAGCTATATTGAGTTACAAGAGAATAATGTAAATATTGACTATACTTTAGATAATATGATAAATGAATTAAAATTGAGAATTAAAAAGCAAGGTAATATAAAACTAATGTTTGCTCCAATAGAGACAATTGAAGAAGGTATATTTTCACTAGAAGACCTTGAAAGAGCTACTGAAAATGAAATGAACAACCCTTGTGAAAGTAAAAAATATCTTTATAGATAATTTAAAACAAGAGTACTAAAAATACTCTTGTTTATTGTTGTGTCTTGGTAAATAAATTTTCTAATAATTTTAAGGTAAATAATATGAACGAAGTAAAAACAGTAAAAAAAGTAATCTCACTAGATAAACTAATTAACAATATTGACAACGTGAGACTAGAAAACACGTTCGAGCACTTATTTAATTCAATTAAAAATAATGGTCTTGAACGTGAGTTATTGGTAGAAAAAAATAAAGATGGTATCTTTACTGTAATACGTGGTAATTGTAGACTTGCTTGTATTACAGAATTGAAGACCGCTTGCCCGCAAGAATACAGACGTTTTTTTGAAAATGGTATAGCTTGTGAAGTGATAACCAATGACATTGACCCAATGACAAGGGCAAGGTTAATTACAGACCACGGGGAAGTATTAGGGCTAAAAAGTGAGTATGAAATGTATAGAAGTGCAAAGTTACTTTTTCAAAATGGAGCAAGTGAGAGCCAATTTGTCGAGATTGCAAGCAGTTCTTTACAAGAGCTATACCCAATAAAAAACCAAGAGACACTAGCCAAGCTTGAAAATGCAAGGAAAGAAGGCACTCTTGCTTATTATGATATGTTGGCTGAGGTTAGGCGTGGTTTGAGCCAGTTCTACAAGTATACAGTGCAAGGGTGTTGTGTGAGTGCTGATTACTTAAAAGCGGTAGCGGAAAATAGACCACACTACAAAGTGACAAAAGGGGACGTAGGTAAATTATGGACTGCTTTTAATAAAGATAAAAAAGTAAAAAATGCCAATGGCACTCCTAAATATTCTCGAACTAATCACGGGGAAAATGTGCAAGCTTATATTGACAAGCTTATTGAAAAAGACAAGAACAAGGGCAAGACAGAAACTGTATCTAAAATAATGGCTCGTAAAGATATTGAAGCTTTAAGGGATATGGTAGAGAGTGTCGCTTTTACTACAATATTGACTAGAGTGCTTGGCGATATGCAAGACAATACAGAAGTACTAGCCATTGACGAATTATTGGCAAGTAATGAACTATTGGCAAGTAAAGGCAATAAATAATAAATAAGTAATATAACCAAGTGAGATTAAATATCTCACTTGGTTTTTTTTTGAATTATTATATTGGTATGGGAACGAGACGACAAAATAAAAGTAACTCCGAGGTACTAACTCCGAGGTACTAACTCCGAGGTACTAACTCCGAGTTAGTATAGTTGAACATACTTGGGGCGGTGGGTTATTCTGGGGAAAGGGACGGGAAATTTTTTTTACACGTGTATACGTCAACCGTTTCTGTATACGCCGATTTTTTCTGAGGCAGATTTTATTTGACCCAAGGAACGAGAGGCGAGGAACAAATCATTGGTGGAGCAGTGGAGCAAATCATTGGTGGAGAGGTGGAGGGAGGGTAGGTTAGTTCAGAAATGATTCTGTGTATCTCATTCTTGGGTTCAACTCTCGTACGAAAAATAAATTTTATTTTTTTGGGAATTATGGGAATTATGCCCTTTATACTAATAACAGGCACTTTTACTTATTTAAAGAAGCGTACGAAATTTGAACCCACCAACTAAAATCACTGAGCCAGACGCACCAAACAGGTGTCAAGCTGTCACGAGCCAAGGGCAGTGTATCAACGAATCAATTGATTCTACTACTCGTTGCGTAGTTCATGGAGCTAATAAGCAAGTACAAGCTCTAGCAGCAAAAGATCTAAAGAACTATAGACTCACTAAGTTCAAAGCTAGAGTACAACGTATGTCTAGCAGTGACGGACTAAAGACTCTTTCTGAGGAAATAGGTATCTTGCGTGTAATGATGGAAGAGCGTCTCAATCAATGTAATGACGCACAAGATTTGATGATGCAGTCACAAACTATATCTGATTTGGCTATGAAGATTGAAAAGCTCGTTGTATCATGCTCAAAGCTCGAATCCACTCTTGGACAGACAATGGACAAAGCGGCCCTACTTGCTTTCGGCAGTAAGGTTATTCAAATCATCGGTGAGAACATTGAAGACCCAGAGGTCCTCGACTCAATCGGCACATCTATCGTAAATCTATTAGGGGAACAAGACAATGGAGAAAATTAGTCTATTAGCAGGCGAGACAAAGAGTCTTGTCGATTTCATTGACGCTCGTAAAGCATCAGTAACTATAGAAGGTACAGCAAGAGTCTCTGATGACGGCACTGAGCCTAATGCTGATTGTGGCCACAAGATCACAGACAATAGTCTCATCCTACTCAACCGCAGTGAAATCAAAAACTTTAGAGTGCATGCTATAACAGATTCATCTGTTCAAGCATCGTATATACAATAAAATGATTATACTAGCAAGCAGTGGATTAAGCCAAGAAGATCGAGATAAGCTCGATAACCTTAATTCTGGTTACTTAGGATTCTATACTGATCCTGCAGCGTTAAATCTTGCACACCCTAGTCCTGCCGATGGTAGCTTTGCTACAGTAGGTACAACAGATACTATGTGGGCTTGGGACAGTGATACATTAGCGTGGATAGATACACTTACTAACGCAGGTGATATGTTCCAATCATTATATGACCCACAGGGTGTAGCAGGCGATGCTTTTGCAAGAGCAAACATGACTGGTACGCAACTCGCAGTAACCATAAGTGATTTGCAGGCTACAATAACTGCAAACGTCGCAGTAGCACTTAATACTGCTAAAGTCACTAACGTAAGTACTGATTTGAGTGTAGGTACTGTAGATGCAAACAATGTAGACGTTAACTCTAGCGATGGTAACAACGCTACACTGCCTTCAGCAACAAATGCTGCCGCAGGTGTAGCTACTGCTACACAGATACAAGCTATAGAAGCTAACACTGCTAAAGTTACTAACGTAAGTACTGATTTGTCTAACTCTGTAGACGACACAAACGTCACAGTAGAATCATCTGACGGCAACGACACTATAGTAGCTCCTGCAACAGGTGTTCTAGCAGGTGTATTAAGCGCAATCGCTCAAACGATTGGTGGTCTTAAAACGTTCCTTCTTGCACCAATCTTCGGTAACCTAACCGCAGGTAATGAGTTGTTACTAACTGATATTACAGGACAGGTAAAAGAGTCTGGAATCAAAGTTGATGATGCACCTGTTGGTGGTAGCGGATTCACTTTCCTACCTTACGCTTCTGCACCAGTAGGAGCAGTAGCAGGATTTGTATGGATAGAAGATATTGACGTGAACACTAAGTCGCTTAACTTCTTCGATGGTGTTGACACATATGGAGTACACCTAACTAAGTAATGGGTGACAACGTTATCATAGGCACAGGTAAAAGTATCGGTATGCGATACTGGAGCCCTGCTGATTTCGTTACGAACGGATGGTGGGACGCTCAAGACTACTCTACTATTACTGAGTCTGGAACAGTCTCACAGTGGGACGACAAATCTGGTAATGCAAATCATGCGGCACAGGCTAATGCAGGTCTTCAACCATTCTATACTGCAGTAGATCCTTTATTAAATAACAAGCCATCATTAAATAATATTGGCTCACACAGATACTTAAGACCACCTGCACAAATACAGTGTCAAAGAGTCTACGCTATAACTTATTATGAAGATGGCATAGTGGGTGCTTGGGACTCACACCAGTCATTCTTAGGTAAATTTGGTGTAGGAACTAGGATAACTGGTCGTACTGGTCAAGATAATTGGGATACTCAAGGCGGTGCGACTAACTTCAATTACCAGTCAGACATCTATAAGGATGGTGGCACAACGGATCAAACTGCTGATGCCTTACCAATGCCTATGACTATGTGGAAATTTGAGTCAACTGTTCTACACAATCAGTTCTGGGAAATACTTAGTAACGGACCAAACTATACAAATTGGGACGGTGGCATAGGTGAACTTATTATGACTGATGGTACAGAAGATTTGGCTACTCAGCAAAAAGTTGAAGGCTACCTCGCTCACAAGTGGGGAGTCACTTTAGCAGTTGGTCACCCTTACGAATTTGGAGCTCCAGTACTATGACAAAAATGCTCGGTAATAGATTCTTTACACCTGCTGATATAGCTACTGAGTTATGGCTCGATGCAAGTGACGCTGGCACTATTACAGAAAGTGGTGGTGCAGTAAGTCAGTTGGATGATAAGAGTGGTAACGCAAGACATGCTACACAAGGCATAGGAGTAGATCAACCAACCACAAATGCGAGTGGCATTAACGGAAAACCAAGTTTATCATTTTTTACTGGTGACGAATTATCTTCCCCTGTACCAAGTGGCACTTTTCCAAATGGTATGACTATTTTTATGGTACTAACAAAATTGCATTATGGAGGCACTAATGCAAATCACCCTTTTCAAAGAATGTTGGGGTCTAAAGCATCGCCATTTAGGGGGAGGTGGAGTGACGTAAGTAATGGTTATTGGAATCATAGATACATTGGCGATGGAACTAATGAAACTTCATCTTGGAGAGTTGGAAATAATTTTCCACCAATAAACACACCTTTGATACATTCAATTAGGTTTGACGATACGAATTACACAGAATCAACAGATGGAACAGATATAGCCACAAAAGTACACGGAGGAACTTATGGTGACAATGCGACAACAATTGTAATTGGCAACTCTTATAATGAATATGAAATGGGAGAAATTATTGCAGTTGATGGTATTCTGTCAGAATCGGATAGACAAAAATTAGAAGGTTACTTAGCACATAAATGGGGAATAGCCCTAGCTTCTGGTCACCCATACGAACTTAGCCCACCTCAATAGGAATAATAAAATGACACAAGAAGTAGTATTTAACACAGAAGCTGAAGCAGAAGCTCAGCAAGTTCTTGATTTGGCTTGCCATCTAATGATGCATAACGAAGAGCCATACGCTTCACAAACTACAAGATGGGCAACACCAACACAAAGACTAGATGGTAAGTGGGCTTACACTATATGTGAAGGACAGGACTACACAGGCTTGACAGTTGAAGAATACGATTCTAACAACTACCCAACAGAGGAAGAATAATGCATAAGGGAATACATCCAGATACAGACACAGAAGTACAAGTACTAGGTACACCTGCGTACACTAATTACAGAGACCTCCGTAATACGGATGGTTCAACTGGAATCATTAGTGGCGGTGTAATCACTGATGGTGGTGCAGGTACTATAGACGTATCAGCAATCGAGTTCTTTGTAAGATCAACTAACGATGTTTTAGGTGAACTTGTTAGTGCTGCTCTAGCTGCAGCTACAGGTGAAACCTTAACTGATGATTCTCTAAATTATGTATACGCTTCATACAATGGCGGTACACCTGCTATAGTTGTTTCTGCAACTCCATTAGCTGATATAGTCACAAACGTTATCATAGGTGTAGTATACAGAGGTGGTACTGAGCTACACATAACAACT
>Ga0233410_10000477_pt1 | contig 12578 bp, 18 predicted proteins | sample Na_anoxic_1_MG_FD_179869 | JGI IMG/M metagenome (GOLD analysis project Ga0233410, IMG submission 179869) | Seawater microbial communities from Saanich Inlet, British Columbia, Canada - Na_anoxic_1_MG | ecosystem: Environmental > Aquatic > Marine > Inlet | place: Canada: British Columbia...
GTTGCTTGAAGAGAAAGTACGGTGGATCGGTTAGGGCTAAAAAGATTCAGGGTTTGAGGGCAGAGATTTTCTGTAAGGGCATAGTTCACAATTTAGGATTGTGGATTGGGAGATTTTCAACAGAGCCGGATGTGGGTATCTGGCTTTCCATAAGAAATCGTAGCGTTTTCAACGCCACGCTTTCTTATGGATGAACTAATATTAAATAAATAAAAAATGAACGCTCCTGGCAGGACTTGAACCTGCGACTTTCTCCTTAGGAGGGAGACACTCTAATCCAAACTGAGCTACAGGAGCATATAAGGGAAGTAACTTTTTCAAAAGTTTCATACCATATTTGCTTCGCGAATGAGGGAAGGAGGATTCGAACCCCCGTAGGCATAAGCCAACAGATCTTGAGTCTGCCCCGTTTGACCGCTCCGGCATTCCCTCATAGTTTTACTGAGAAATATTGATATAAAAAGTTATTGATTACTTTCTTCTTCTTTTAGATAAGGCAATTGCTGCTGCTGCTAGGAATGCTAGCGTTGAAGGTTCTGGGACTAGATTGATATTTCTTTCTCTGTAATTATTATTTGGGTTGGTGTCTCCGTCTAATTCTGCGCCGACTCTTATGGTGTGGATTCCGTTTTCTAGCTTTGAAAGATCGACGTTTCTTTCTCTGTATTTATATTGTCCTGGTGTTAGTGTTGTGTGGTTGTGGCTCCATGAATATGCTGAGGGATTGGTTGTGTTTGAAATAAATCCTTGAGGTGTTGTTTCTTCTGTGAAATCTCCTACATTTTTTAGCTTGAATTTCACGTTTAGGTCGCCTGAGTATTTGTCGAAGACTGGCATGATTCCTTCTAGTAAATTGTCTTGTGAATCTTGGAGCCTTATGCCGTGTTCGTTTGAATAGCCTTGGGTTGCTTCGATGTCGTGGATTAGTGTGGCTTTTGTTTTTGGTGTTGATGCTAGTGTTGATAGTATTATCGCAAGAATTGCTAAGTTTTTACACCTCATATTATTATTTGTGTTTTATTTTTATATGGTTTATTGGGATTTTGGGATAATGTGGACAGTAGATAGGCAAGTAATCTTAAAAACCAATAATTCATTTGGTGTATATGGAAGTGAGTAACGGAGTTGACATAAATTATGAATGGTTTGATGGCAGAATGATTGCCAGTGCTGGAAGTGGAGTTTGTTTTGAAGCAGGTTCCACTATTATAATTGACAATTGTTTTGATTGGTCTCATGGCAGCCCTCATTTAAATCTTAGAATTAGGTGCGGAGGGAGTGGCTGTAAGTTAATTGGACAAGAGGTAGAATATCTTCTTGGAGAAGAGCATTCAGTAGCTCTATTTTAGCCCCCTGGGTCAGAAACAAGCATTTTAACTCTATAAAGAATCAATGCAAACATTTTCGCAGTTATTATTGGCTTTTTCGATAATCTACCATAGAATTTCAAAGAAACGCAAATATTTACTAAAACCCACAGGTTAAACAGGCAGCATGAGAATAAAAAATGAAATAATCGTATATTATAGTTCTTGGTCGTTGTTCTTATCTTGAAAGCATACTCTAGGCTTCGATAAGACGTCTCTATTCCCCACCGCCGAGAATACAATGTATAAAGATGAGTTGCTATATGGTGCGTGATTTTAAAATTGCAAATAAAACCCTGCTTTACGCCTTCATCGTTATTAACTAAAATTAAGTTGACTTTTGTTTCGGTCCCTATTCGAAAATCCTCTATAACTCGGGAACTACAACCTTCAGATTTTTCAAGCCAAGCCTTAACCGTTAGACTTTTTATTTTAGGCATTAAGAATTTTTCACCTTGCCGTTTTATTGCATTGATATATTTTGGTCTGTCAAAACCCCTATCTAGATAAATACACTCTATTCTTATCTTGGATTTAACTCTCAATAAAGATTTTTCAAATTCATCATACTCGTTACATAAAGGACTGATTGGAACTATGTCTAAAATAAATCTTTCCCCCTTGGAAACAATTGAACAAGTTAAGAACTTGAAAAACTTGGTGGTTCCGTCTTTATTCTTTCCACCACAAACGTATCTCGAACCTTTTCCATAAAAAGGAACATCATGTATGTCATAAGCAATCTCAAGCTTTCTTTTATTCAGAACGCTATAGTTTCTCTTTGCAAAATTAAAAATAACATCTTGAATCTTTTCAAAAATCTTGGTTATTTTATCCATTGAATGAATTTTACCAAGATGATAAAATATAACATCTGGGGAAGGGCATTTCTTTTCTTCATTTAAATATCTAAAAGTGTTGGAGCCGTTATTTGTGAAATCCCCAGTTAATGCGACATGAATAAGAACATCGAGCAAATCTTTGGTAGTAAATTTGCCATTTGGTTTTATTTTAAGGTCATCGCTTAATCTTGGATAAACTAATTTCTTGACTAGCCTTACCGCTTCTCTGATTTCTCCTACAGAAACTTTTGATTTTTTGCTTAATTTTTCTTTTACTGCTCTTTTAACAATCTCTAAATCTAAAATAATATTATTTTTCGTTGCCTCAGAAAGGATTTTTTCTGCTAAGTTGCCGAGAAGTTGAATTTGCTTTTTACCCAGACTACTCAAAAGATGGTTAAAACTTCTCTTCGGAGGCAATACTAAAATTCCTTCATCATAATAGAATCCTAAATGGTGAGATTCCTCCGGATTATCAATCAAATAATCTATTAGTTTATTATGGTGACTAAATCCTTTTAGAATCTTGAATAAATATAATCTTGCTATCTGCTTGACTTCCCATTTCGTTTTTCTGCCTCTCTCTTCTACAAAGTAATCAAAGTTCAGTTTGGAAATTAAATTAGAGGTTTTGCAAAACTTACTATTAGAATTTTTATTTACAAAATCATCTAGGCTGCATTGGAGGAGTATATCTGGCATCGAAAAGTCTCCGAGGACGCTTTTGAAAAATGCATCCGCTAAGTTTAATTCTTTGCCAGTTTTTCTTGAATTTGAATTTGCTTTTTATTTTCTCCATTTAATACCTCACCTCTTTAAATTCTACTTTTCCTTGATTGATTAATTTCTTAATTTTGTTTTGTTTTGGTGAAAGAGCTGAATCGCCAGTTTTGATTTCCACGAAAGTTATTTTGTTTTTATTAAAAATCACGCCGTCAATCGGACAACCTAGAAAGATGAATCTCTGCCTTTCCTCATCTGTAAACTTTTTAGTAAATGGTGCAAACTGCTCGAACGTTTTTCCGAACTTAACGTAAGCAGACTTTATTCCGAATTTATACTTCTTAATCTCTGTATTCAAATTCTTGCCTTTCTCGTAAAGCCTGTAAGAAAGGTATCCTAAAGCCAATACTCCTGCGGTTGTTATTATTTCATATATCATTTTGGTTCTCCTTGGGGCGAGAGTCCCATAACTTCCCGCCCCTGTTGAGTTTAATTTCCATCCCATAAATGGAGCATTATTGATTTAATGTAATATTACCACATATATTTGCTTTTTAAATGTTTCTAAAATAGAATTATAGCAATATTACAAAAATAGAATTATGGATAAATTTAAATAGTTAAATAACTATTTTTTTATATGAAAAAAGAGAGTAATATCTACACAGATAAAATAAAGAGGGTTTCAAAAGTTCAAGTGAGCCAATCTAAAAAAAGGGCGACAGGACAATATCTCATACAAATTCCAAAAGAGATAGCGATAGAATTAGAACTAGAAAAGGGAGATGTCGTTGAATTTGAAGTGCCATTAAAAGATAAGAAAAATTACTCAATTAAATTTAAGAAAAAAATAAAATGAATAAGAGACCGCGGAAAAAGTTTGATGTGTATGAGGAAAGGTTAATTAGAACTTTTAATAAAATCCACAGAAAGGTCACTCCGACACAAGTAGCTGATAAAGCTGGAATGCATCCAGTAACCGCCAAGAAAAAAATACAAAAATTAAGCAAGGACGGTTTTATCGACTGCAAAAAAGAGGGGAGTAGGCTTTACTGTAAAAGAACAAGGAAAGCAACCCCTAAGGATTTGTTTGAATAATTTTAAAAAATAAAATAAAAATATGTTTTTGTATTAGTTACAAAGTGGATATTCTCCGATGTTGCAATAACTTACAGACCCTCTTTCGCTGATTGTTGCAGACCTATCTTCTTTTATACATTTTGCGTCTTCTCCAAATGAACATTCAGTCCAATCATATCTGTCGTTAACACAAACTGCTCGTTCGTCTCCATCGCATTCAGCTCGACTTGCGTCTTCATCAACACAAATTGCTTGTTCTTTTCTGTCTGTATCACAAATTGCATAATCTTCATCTTCTTTAACTATAATAGCACGTTCATCATCACTATATTCTTCGTAATGATTACCTGCTTCTATACATATTTTCTTTTCTCCCATATCGCAAGAATATTCATAGTTAGATTTGTAAAAATTAATATCGTTAAGACCCACTTTAATAAAAACGCCCATTATAATAATCACGACAATAGCAACAATTAGTGTCCAAATGAAAAGTGGTTTGTAAACTGTTTTTGTTTTTTTATCTGTCATTTTGTTCCTCCTTTCAATATTCTCCATCTGCATAATCAGACAGAAGCGATATTTAAGTTTATCTGCATAGCTGTATCCATGTCACGAAGAACTATTTTAGATGTTGCAGAAGAATTATTAAAATTGTTATCTGACGAAAAACAGTATTCTGTTCAAGCTATTTCTACTGAATTGAAATGTCAATGGAGAACTACGATTAAGGTTTTAGAATTTTTGAAAAGAATTAATCTCGTTAAAGAAACTGAAGGCAAGACGACTTATAAGACAGAGAGATTATTTAGTTTGAAATGATTATTATGGTTGTTGCGGCAATGATTGTGGCGGCGATTGTGTCTATTGTGCTGGTTTTTACAGCGAAATCTATCATTCTAAATTCTTCTAACTAAGGCATGCGAAAAATATAAAAGAGCATGGATAACACTTCGCAGGCATGCGCAAAATATAAAAGAGCATGTTTTATTAAATATCTATGGTTGAACAGGCAAGAAAAATAAACGAAAAAGAATTTTATGATATTATAAGTCAAAAAGAGGGAGATTTTTTAGATTTTAAATGTAAATTAATAAGTGGTGTTAAATTGCAAGAATCGGTAGTGTCTTTAGCTAATTCTGATGGTGGAGAGTTGTATATTGGAATAAAAGACGAAAATGAGGCAGTAGGAGAAAGAAGATTTGATGGTTTTGATAATATAGAAGAGGCAAATAATCTTTTAAGAAATTCTTTTAATTTAATAATACCAACACTTATTGATTTAGAACATGAATTCATAGAGTATAAAAATAAATTTATTTTATTATTAAATATTTTTTCTAAAGATACTGTTTATAAAACCAGTGCAAAAAAGGTTTTTGTTCGTAAGGGTGCTCAAAATATAGAATATAAGACAGAGGAAGAAATAAGAAATTTGGAATATTCAAAAGGCTCAAGAAAGAGAGAGGATGAAACCTTAAACATAGATTTAGATGTAGTTTCTGATAGCGAATACTTAAAAGAATATTGCAAAAGAGTTCCAGTTCTGCAAGACAAAGATTTATTTTTAAAAAAGGAGACCTTGCTTTATCAAAATAAACCGAGGATAGCAGGGGTTATAGGGCTTTCAGATTTACCACAATCTTGTTTAAAATGTGGAATAAAAATAACAAGGTTACAATTTAATACCACTGAAAAACAAAAGGAATACAAAAGAGCATATCTAGATGAAGATAATTCTTTCAGCATGGAGGGTCCTGCAGAAATTTTAATTGTTGAATCTGTAAAAAAGGTTAAAGAAATTATGGAAAAAATGACATTCAAACAATATGGGAAAGAGGATACAAAATTAAAATATCCAGATGTAGCAATTTTAGAATTAATAGCTAATGCAGTAATACATCGTGATTATGCAGTGGAAGATGAGATACATGTAAATATTTATGACAATCAAATAGATATCATAAGTCCTGGAAAATTTCCCGCAGGCATAACTCCAAAGAATATAAAGACTTCAAGATACTCAAGAAATCCGAGGGTAGTCAGAATTTTACACAAGCTGCCAAATAGAATCAATAGAGATTTAGGTGAAGGTATAGATACGGTTTATAATGTAATGAAGGAGGCAAAACTTACTCCCCCTATTTTTTCAGAGAAGGACGATTATGTAGTTGCCACATTAAAACACACCCCTATTGCAAGTTATGAAAATCAGATTGTAGCATACTTGAAGGACAATAGATTTATTGCTAATAAAGACGCTAGAAAGATTACTGGAGAAGAAGATAAAGTAAAAATAAAAAATGTATTTAGTAAATTAATCAAACATAAAAAAATAAAAGTTGCTAATCCAGAAGAATCAAAAGATAAAAGAAAATATGAATTATTTTAATTCTTTTTTCTAAAATAATTTTATATTCTCAGCCTTCCTCTTTTAAATTATTACTACTAAATCCTTAAAAATTTAAGTTTCTTCTTGTTTTTATGGCAAGATGTTTGAAATGCAATTATGGATTAGTCCTATTGGAAAAGAAAGGAAGATACAAGTGTGCCAAATGCGGAAGTTTATTTTTAGAGAAGGAAATTAATGAAATTGAATTTCAAAAATTCAATCAAAGAGAACGAAAAAGAGATATTGAAGAATTTTCAAAAATAAAGAGACCAAAGAAGCCTAGAAAGAAAATGTCGGAAGAGGAAAGAAAAAGGAAATCACGAGAAGAATGTAAGAGGTATTATAAAAAGAATCGTGAAGAAATCTTAGCCAAAAGAAGAAAATACTGGGCAAAGAAGAAGGAAGATAAAAATCAAAAACGAAAAGAGAAAAGACACGCAAACATCGACGATACAAGACAGCAAGGAAGACTACAGCACTGGAAAAAGCGTCAGAAACTACTTGCAGAAGATAACGCAGAATTTGTTGAGAAGAGCCTCTCTAACACTTAGATTCGCAAAACTTTGCCCACTTGCCTACTTCCCTATCTACTGGAAGAATAGTTAAGTTTATAAAATGAAATTTTGATGTAATGTTAGACGGCCATAGTATTTTGGTTACACCTGATCCCGTTCCGAACTCAGAAGTTAAGCTTGATATGTTCGTGTCTGTACTGTCTTTGATGGGAACACACGTAGCTGTCTATTTATATTTTCAAAAAACTTCTGATGAAATTTTCTTCGTGAAAATTCTGCATGAATTTTAGATTCCAACCCCCTTACCAACTCTGTCGCAGATGGTTTGATTTAATGAGGGCTTCGCTCGAGGTGTTCTGCCTTGTTCCATGAAAAATTGCGTCATCTGTGGACGTCGCATTTCTCATGGATATGGTTTTAATAGAATTTCTAAAGATTTAATAATGATATGCTGATTATTTTATTATGGCTAAATTGAACTATTATGGATTTATTTTTGTTGGAGATGGATACGATGATGAAGGGGAAATTTGGGAAATGGATTCACCGATGTTTAAAGCTAGAATCGCGGCTGTTCCAACGATTGAAATTGGTTGTGAAATTGCTAGGGACCTTGTTAGTGAAGGTGTTCAGATGATTGAGCTTTGTGGTGGATTTGAAAAAGCTGGGTTGCAAAAAGTTATTTCTTCTATTAATGGGAAAGTTCCTGTTGGTTCGGTAGATTTTGAGGAAGGAGAAATGGTTAAGCTTAAAGATTTTTTAGATAGATAATTATTGTAGATCAAATTTCGCCAACTTGTTCCATAAGAAATTGTATCGTCTGCGGACGCTACATTTCTCATGGATGTTTTGGTTTTATAGAACTGTCTAGTATAAAAATCTAAATAACAACTCTCGTCAACTCGGGAATTTGGATATAAAATTCTGCGTGAATTTTTCTGACGATTTTTTCACCAGAAAAAATGTTAATAATTAAAACTTTTTGAATTTGTTAACTAGGGCTAGAGTGTCTGTTTGTCCTAGGATTTGTGCTCTGCAGCAGTACTTCTTGATTTTGAGTTCGCCTAGGGCTTCTTTTTGAGACTTTCCAGCTTCCACTAGCTTTTTGTATTCGTTGTATAAGTGTGCGATTGGTTTGCCGCAACTGAAACATCTTATTGGAATTATCATGATTTAGTAGCGAAATTTGGGTATTTAAAGTTTATTATTGGGTAAATTTATATAGGATATCTGGTTGTTCTTGTTATGAAGAATGAGGTGACTATTGTGCGTAAGAGTGTACCGCCTAAGAATGGTGATAAAGTAGGTAAGAAGGAGGTGATTCGGTTGCGGAATGTCAGTAAACATTATCCAATGGGTGATTCGGTTGTAAAGGCGCTTAGTCATTTGGAGTTTAAGGTTTTTGAGGGTGAGTTTGTTGCAATAATGGGGCCTTCAGGTTCGGGAAAGTCTACTGCTATGAATCTTGTTGGGAGTTTGGACATGCCTACTTATGGAACGATTTATTTGGATGGTGAGGATATTTCTGAGTTTGAGGAGTCGGATTTGGCGCAGGTTCGTGGGAAGAGGATTGGGTTTATTTTTCAGTCTTTTAATTTGATTAACAATTTGACAGTGAAGGAGAATGTTATGTTGCCGATGATGTTTCAGGGGACGACTTTTGAGGAGCGATCGGATAAGGCTGAGGAGTTGTTGAGATTGGTTGAGTTGCATGAGAGAATGGATCATTATCCGGGTGAGATTTCTGGGGGACAGATGCAGAGGGTTGCGATTGCGCGGAGCCTTGCGAATGATCCTGAGGTTATTTTGGCTGATGAGCCGACTGGGAATTTGGATACTAAGACTGGGGCGATTGTTATGGAATTTTTGGAGAAGTTGAATAAGGAAGGGAAGACTGTGATTATGGTGACGCATGATCCGGATTTGGCGAAGGAGTATGCTGATGTTGTTTATTGGTTGAGAGATGGGGAGCTTGAGAAGGTTACCAAGAGGAATGGGAAGAAGTTTGTTGATGTTACTAAAAAGAAAAAGAAGGAAGCTCATGAAAATGGGAAGAAATAATGAAAGATTATTTAATTTTAGCATTGAAGAATTTGAAGCATAGGGGGATTAGGAGTTGGTTGACTTTGCTTGGGATTTTTATTGGTGTTACTGCCGTTGTTGCTTTGATGGGGCTTGGTTCTGGGTTGCAGGCAGCGGTTGGTGCACAGTTTGGTGTTAGTAGCACGCAAGCGTTGACTGTCCAAGCCGGCGGGCTTAATGCTTTTGGTCCGCCTGGAAGTGGAGCTGTTAATAAGTTGACGAGGGATGATGTTGAGGCTATAGGTAAATTGAGTGCCATTGAATTTGCAACTCCTAGGAATCTTGAGACTGCCAAAATAGAATATAACGATGTTGTTATTTTTAGTATGGCGGTGAGCGTTGATGATGCTATGGAGCGAGAAATGTATGAGACGATGGATTTGGAAGCTGCGCATGGAACAATGCTTTTGAATGATGCTTTGGGTAGAGTTGTTATTGGGAATAATCTTGCTGATGGGGATAAGAATGGACTTGATAAGGACATTATGACCGGGGATAATATTTTAGTTCAGGATGAACGGTTTAAGGTTGTTGGTGTTCTTAAGAAAAAGGGAAGTTTTATGATGGATAGCATTGTTCTTATGTATCAGGATGATTTGGATGATTTGTTTGATTATGGGGATGAGGTTGATGTTGTTGGAGTGAAGGTTAAGAGTCCTGAGTTGATGGATCGGGCGAAGGAGGAGATTGAGAGGTTGCTTAGGAAGAGGCGTGATGTTGATGAGGGCGAGGAGGACTTTGAGGTTTCTACTCCTGATGCGATTTTGGAAACTGTAAATAGTGTTCTTGGTGGGGTTAAGGCGTTTATTGTTATTATTGCTTCGATTTCGATTTTAGTTGGTGCTTTGGGTATTGTTAATACAATGACGACTTCTGTTTTAGAGAGGCGAAAGGAGATTGGAATTATGAAAGCTATTGGTGGAAAGAATGGTCAGATTTTTATGCAGTTCTTTTTTGAGTCTGGGTTGCTTGGTTTAGTTGGTGGGATAATTGGTGCTATTTTTGGTACGTTGATTAGTATTGCTGGGACTGTTGCGATAAATAATTTTATTGGGGCGGAGCTTTCTCCTATTATTGATCCTGTATTAATTGGAGGGGCTTTGCTTGGGAGTTTTATTGTGGGGTCTGTGGCTGGAATTGTTCCTGCAATGAATGCAGCTAAACAAGATCCCGTGGAGGCTCTTAGAGGTTAATATGGTGATTAGTAAAGAGAGTGTAAAGTATTCGTTGAATAATATTAAGAAAAGTAAGGCTCGGAGTATTCTTACCGTGTTGTCGATTTTTGTTGGGATTGCTACGATTTTTATTTTTATTAGTTATGGGTGGGGGCTTTATGATTATATTGATGAGTTTACGTCTTCGAGTTCTGCTGATAAGTTGTTGATCCAACCGAAGGGTGGCGGTGGTGTGCCTGGGCTTGATACGACGTTTAAGCTTTTGGATGACGATGTTCGTGTGATTAAAAATACTCCTGGAATTTTTGAGGCGACTGGTTTGTATATGAAACCTGGAGAAATTATTCAGGATGATTTAAAGAAATATGTTTTTATTATGAGCTACGATCCTGATATTCCTATAATAATGGAACTTTCTGATATTGAGATTGTTGAGGGGAGAGAGCTTCGAAATGGTGATTCTGGGAAGGTTACATTGGGTTATAATTATATGGTGAAAAATAAGATTTTTCCTAAGTCCTATGTGCTTAATAGTAAGATTGATGTTCAGGGGCAGGAGCTTAGGATTGTTGGGTTTTATGAACCGGTTGGTAATCCTCAGGATGATTCTAATGTTTATGTGACGAATGATTTTATGCCTGAACTTTATCCTAGCAATGACCTTTCTTATGGGATGATTGTTGCTCGTGCTGAGAAGGATAATGTTGATGGGGTTGCTGATAAGGTTGAAGAAAAGCTTAGACAGTCTCGAGATCTAGATAAAGGTAAAGAAGATTTTAGCGTTCAGTCTTATAGCGATTTGTTGGAGAATTTTACTGTCGTTTTGGATATTGTTATTGGGTTTATTTTGTTGATTGCTTTTATTTCGATTGTTGTGTCGGCGGTTAATACTGCGAATACTATGATCACTTCGGTTCTTGAGCGGTTTAAGGAGATTGGTGTTTTGAAATCTATTGGTGCTAGAAATGCTGAGATATTTAAGATATTTTTATTTGAGTCTGGGTTCTTGGGATTTGTTGCAGGATGTATTGGTGTTGTTATTGGGTGGGCTGGGGCTAATCTTGGTGCGGAAATTTTAGATAATCTTGGGTATGGATTCCTTAGTCCGCATTATTCGTGGACATTGTTTTTGGGATGCATTGCGTTTGCTACTCTGACTGGGGCGATTTCTGGAATGATACCGGCGTGGAGAGCTAGTAAGATTAATGCTGTTGATGCGCTTCGTTACGAGTAACGAAGAGAATGCTTCGGCTGTAGAACTTAGAACGCTTTGCTGTAGAACACTTCGGCAGATGAGGGCTTCGCCCGACTTGTTCGTCTTTCTTCCATGAGAAATTGCATCGTCTGCGGACGCTGCATTTCTTATGGAAGGTGTAATTTTTGGATATAGTTTTTAGAATTATTTCTTTTTCTTCTTTTTGAATTTCTTAACTATCCACCAGCCTACTAGAATTATAATAACTGCCCATACAACATATGTTGTTTTGGAAGTTGTTTTCATATCTGCTTTTCTGTTTGTGAAATATGATGAGTCGAAATTTACTGTTTTTTCTATTGTCCTTCTTGTATTTATTGTGTCTGAATAAATTAAGTTTATCTTGAATTCTCCGTCGGAGGGCATTGCTTCGAAATCTGCTGTTGTATATTCATTTGAATCTAAATCCCCAACAACTGTTCTACTTGAACCTTTAACTTCGATTGTATTTTGTTTTGGTATTTCTATTATTAATGCTTCGATATCTGATTCTTCAATATTAAGAACCTCTAATGTCATCTCATTTGTTGAGTAGTCATAGTCCTTTACGTAGACTTCGAAATCTGCTCGGACATCATCGACTTCTAGATTGAATATTTTTGAAACTGTGGCGTCGTGTCTCGATTGAACGAAAACCTCTATTGGGTTTGCGCCGTCGATTGCATTTTCATTTACTCTAACCTCATATGGAACTAAAATACTTGATTCATAATCTTTTATGTAATCTACTTTTTCGAATGTCTTTATACCGGATTCGCCTGGATTGAATTCTATCGGGTAGTCTTCTGGGAGATTGAATATTATGTCGTTGCACTCTGGGTTTGCGATTCCTTTGACTTGGAATACTAATTTTACGTAATCGCCTGGGACCGCTGGGTATGGGTCTTGGTTTAGCAATGTAATATTTAGATCGCATGCTTCTGCAGCGACGAAGCTTACTGACATCATCAACAATAAAACTATCACAACTTTTTTCATATATTGTATTGGGAGGTTTCGTTTTTAAAGGTTCTGATTATTGTCAGTATCTCCGATAGTTATAAAGGCGGAGGCGGAATCTGAATAATCGATTCAGAATAAAATCCCTCAACATCTTTTAAGAATCTCTTAAATACAACTTTTCGTCTCATTAGCTCTAATCTCCAAA
>Ga0233410_10000480_pt1 | contig 12497 bp, 13 predicted proteins | sample Na_anoxic_1_MG_FD_179869 | JGI IMG/M metagenome (GOLD analysis project Ga0233410, IMG submission 179869) | Seawater microbial communities from Saanich Inlet, British Columbia, Canada - Na_anoxic_1_MG | ecosystem: Environmental > Aquatic > Marine > Inlet | place: Canada: British Columbia...
ATTAAGACGCATCTTGCGAAGCGATTTTCGAAACATCAACAAGCCACACTAATAACACACTAACAAATATGAAACTAAGAAAACAAATGAAAACAACCAACCCCCTTTCTCCCCCTCTCCGATCTCCGCAACAACGTCCTCAGGGACACAACTAAAAAAGCAAATACCTAGCAATTAAAAAAGCAAATACCTAGCAATCATGAAAACCACGACCAAGACCTTGCTCACCGGCTTAACGGCTGCCGCTGCTCTCATAGCGGGTTCGGCCAACGCAGCATCGATCACCATTTTTGACGATGATTTCCAAAACACAACTGCATTTCTCTCAGGTGATAGCGACGCCGACAAGCAGACCGATCTTAATGCCGGTGTTGCGACGGGCACATGGACCGTCACAGATGGGCAAGAGTCCGATCTTGGGACGGACGGCACCAACAACGGGTTTGTCCTGGAACGCGGTGCTTACGATGTGACGGCCAATTTCTCACAAGCTGGTGCGGTTGGCACGGATGCAACCACCATCCAGTTCGATCTTCAAACTGTTCGTGAAAATGGTGATAAGCGGACTAGCTTCATCGGCAAGCAGGGCACAACGTCGTTGTTTACCGTTGATGTCGTGGGTGCCGGTTCAAAAGATGTTGAAGTCTTCCATAACGGTTCTGCACTTCTCCAATTCGATTATAACCAAGGAATACTGTCGCCTGGCAACTTGACGAATAGTGCTTTGAGAACTTTTACGATTACGATGTCCGCAACGACTTATGACCTCTGGATCGATATCGACGGTGACGACATTGTCGATATCGGTGAACAGGTGTCTAGCATTGCGTACTCCAGTACTCCGACGACCGGGATCACGTCGCTACAGGTCCTGGGTGCGACGGGTTCGAATACCGATGCGGGCGTGGCGATCGATAACGTCCTCGTGACGACCGTTCCCGAGCCCGGCTCGCTCGCACTGCTCGGCCTCGGCGGCCTGCTCGTCGCTTCGCGTCGTCGGCGTGGTTAATTTTGATTCTCCTTAAAGTGGCACCGCGTCTTGAAAGAGACGCGGTGCCTTTTAGCTGGTGGGTGATTCGGGTGGTGCGATAGACGATCGATCTGCCTCACTTGAAACCTTGTAGTGGAGTCCACCTGTGCGACGCGCTTTTACACTCATTGAACTCCTCGTCGTTGTATCGATCATCGCGTTGTTGCTGGCGATCTTGCTGCCGGTACTCTCCAGCGTCAAGTACTCGGTGCGCACGACCCAGTGTGCGTCCCGACTCAAGCAGATCGGCATCGCAGCGACGGCCTACGCGGTCGACGACGACAGCCGATACCCCCACAAGGTCGGGGCCGGGGCAGATCGCTACCGCAACCCGCTCGATGGCGAGTACTACCGATGGGAGCTCAAGCCCTGGGGCGTGCGCAGCAGCGTTGGCCAGTTCGACTACATCCCGTTGATGGAGCCTTACGTCAGCGATATTTCAGAGATATTCGTCTGCCCGCATATCGACTTTGATTGGGATGACGCCTACCGACCTTCCACCAAATCCACGATTATCCCCTACGCGCTGTACTGGGGCATCTCCTACGGCACCGCAGGGTCGCAACAACCCCCTTTCTCCCCCTCTCCGATCTCCGCAACAACGTCCTCAGGGACACAACTAAAAAAGCAAATACCTAGCAATATTTCACCCTTGCCAGACCGCGGTTCACCCATCACTCTGCGCTCATTCCACCCCTCTTTCCCCCGCAACCCCCTTTCTCCCCCTCTCCGATCTCCGCAACAACGTCCTCAGGGACACAACTAAAAAAGCAAATACCTAGCAATGCATTCCAAACCATCCGCTAGGCTCCGCACCGCACTCGTCCAGCCTCGCCTGCCGCAAAGCTGAGTCCAGCCTCAGCACTCCATGGGGGTGTTAGTCCATTGCACCGTAGACTTGATAATCATCATCCACTTTGATGCGGTCGCATGGAAAGGATTTCACCCTGTTTTGAAAAGCAGGGGTAGCTTTCTGGGCAAACCATGATGCCGAGCACCACGGGTATTGGCTCGCTTCGTGGACAAGTCTGTGTTTTACCGGATTCTGGAGGACATAATGCAATCGTGAATAATAGGATGCCTCGTAGGTGAGGTGGGTTTCCCGATAATTGTGCCAGACTTTGCGGCCTGCGCTAGAATCTATCTGATTGATAGCCTGGGCTGTGCTGGTATGAAGATGACTGAGCATCCGTGGTAAGTTTCCAGCACCTTGCTCCGGGGAGGATGCGACAAAATGGTAGTGATTGGAAAACACCGCCCACGCTTGAAGTTCCCACTTATATTGCTTGGTGAGTTTCAGTAGGGAGTCATGAAGTAAGCGCAGGCGATCCGGGCCACGGAAGGTATGCTTTTTTTGATAGGTTCCGGCGGTCACTATGTAGGCACCCTGCGCACTGGTGAAATGTGGCGGGGCATGAGGCCACGCACTAGGATGGTTCATTGACATGAATAGGTAATCTAGCAGATTTTAATGCGTATGGCGATTAACTTTTTCGGAGTGCTGAGGCTTGACTCAGCTTTGGCGCTCTATCAGGTCACCGACCATTCCCCATCCAAACCCTCGCCTTAAACCGTCACCCACCTCACACAGCGCATTCCAAGCCATCCGCTAGGCTCCGCACCGCACTCGTCCAGCCTCGCCTGCCGCAAAGCTGAGTCTAGCCTCAGCAGTCAAAAGTTCCCCGCCTTATTTCAGCGTCCGGATATAAGCGAGGATGTGTGCGATGGTTTCATCCGGCATGCTGGAAATGAGGCCGGTGGGCATGAAGGAGGTGGATCCGGCGTGGTGTTGCTGACTGATGGTGCGGTGCGGGATGTAGCTGGTCATGCCGCCTTGGTGGGCGATGCTGGTTCCCCGGGCGTTCTGTTTCGTTTTGAGGCCTTCGGTGATGACGCCGGAGGTCTCGATGGTGCGGAACAGAACGTAGGCGCTTTCGGCGGCGACGTCCGGATTGAAGAGCGCGGTGAGAAGGGCATGGGTTTCGCGTTTCGCTGAGCCGTCGAGGGCGGGGCCGACTCCGGTGCCTTGTTCACCGACCACGTGGCACGACAGACACATGCCGGTAAACAGGGCCTTTCCTATGTCTGGATTACCGGATTTGGCTTCGGCCAGCTTTTCAAGCTTCGGGATACGGGCCATGGACGTGGTGACGTTTTTGTTTCGTTTGGCGACGGCTTGTTGGTGGATGGCTTTGGCGGTCGGGTTGTTTTTGGCGAGGTAGATGATTCGCTCGGCGACCGGGAAGGAGATGTCGGGTGCTGCGATTTTTTTTGTATCAACCAGGTGGATCAGGAGCTGGCATCCTTGGAATGATCCGCCTAGCGCGGCGATGATGCTTGTTTTTTCCTGGGGCATATCAGCAAGTGCTTTGATAACCACCGGGGCGGCCTTCATTTCCTGGGCTTGCACGAGGGCGGCTAGCGCTTGTGTCCTGAGCGCGGTTGAATTTGAGATGTCGTTGGCGATGGCGAGGAATTGTTGGGCGTGGGGTTTGGGCAAATGGCTCAGCGTCTTGACGATTTCGCGTTTTAAAGATTCATCCTTAGCCGATGGAAGAAGCTTGGCGAACTCCGGGCTGAGGTGGGTGCAACCCCCTTTCTCCCCCTCTCCGATCTCCGCAACAACGTCCTCAGGGACACAACTAAAAAAGCAAATACCTAGCAATAACATTAAATATAATCAAATGATCCATAAAACTATAACAACCATGTCCATTGCTGCAGCGATGGGATGTTTCGCCTTAGCGGCCACTTCAGCCAACGCAGCAATCATTCTAGCTGATGATTTTGCAGATGCGGACCGCACGAGTTCGGATGGAACCATCGGTGCATGGAATACCGTCAGTGGCATCTCGGCTCCATCCACTACGCTTCAGTTTTTTAAGGGTGGCACGACGAATCAGGCTGCATTATTCGACAACGCCGCAAACGATGCAGATGGTGCGTTTGACGTCAACAACAACATGACCGCAGGCGGCTGGGACACTACGATTACGCTCGCCGTCGGCGGTTCGGACATCGACCTGAGCTCGCTGGTTCTCGATCTCAAGCTGACCAACGGCTCGGGAGCCGCACAGAATACTGGCAGCAAATCGGGTGAGATGCTCGTTGAGTTTTTTGACGTAGGTCTTAGCTCGGTCGGCACGGCTGACCTGGGTGGTAATCAAAATTACCCTACCGCCTCTTACCAGCGCACACTGGATGTGACAGGCATCTCCCTCTCCGCTGGTCAGACCTACACGATGGTTGTCAGTGCCCGCGGTACTGGCTTCGGTCATCATAAAGCGCTGGACGCGCTTACCCTCAATGGCGACATCACCGCCGTCCCAGAACCCTCCTCTGCCGCCCTACTCGGCCTTGGTGGACTTGCCCTGATCCTCCGTCGCCGCAAGTAACCCGGCGTTTATTTCATTTTATATTATTAGGTTGGCCCACTTCCCGTCACCGGGGAGTGGGTTTTTCTTTTGGGACGATACGCAAGTTCCCATCTTTCATTTTTGGAGTTTGAAACTTCGGCTTTAAAGCTTAATAAAAAGCCATGCCCAACGACACACGTGCCCAACTGAAAGAACTCCTGCTTCAAAAATCCGTCCGCACCGGCGAGTTCACCCTCGCATCCGGAAAAACATCCGACCTCTACATCGACTGCCGAGTCACCGCGATGGACGCCGTGGGTGCTAATCTCATCGGTCAGCTCGGCTGGGAGACGGTGAAACAAGAACTCACCGATCGTGGTGTTGATGCTCAGGCGATCGGCGGCATGACTCTTGGAGCCGACCCCATTTCGCTCGCAGTCGGTATGACCTCCGCTGGCGACGACCAACAGCTTCAGGTCTTCACCGTGCGCAAAGAACCCAAAGGCCACGGCAAGGGCAAGCAGATCGAGGGGAATTTCAATGAGGGTGACACCATCGTCATCGTCGATGATGTGATCACCACCGGCGGCTCCACCCTCAAGGCAGCAGACGTCCTCGAAGCCTCAGGGGCCAAGATCGCGTTCGCCCTAGTGCTCGTCGATCGCGAGGAAGGTGGCCGCGAGGCGATCGAGGCACGAGGCATCCCGGTTGTCTCGCTGTTCTCCCGCTCCACCCTTTTGGACTAATCTCTAAACTTCAAATACCAAGCTTTGCGCATCGAGATCATCAACACCGGCAACGAGCTCCTGTTAGGGACGACGTTGAACACCCACGGCGCATGGCTCGGCGCAGAGCTGGCCACCCTCGGATTACGGGTTCAGAGGCAGACGACCGTTCCCGACGGCGATGCCATCACGGCAGCACTGCGCGAGGCGATGGAGCGCAGCGATGCCATCATCGTGACTGGCGGCATCGGCCCGACGAGTGACGACATTACCCGCGAGGCAACAGCAGAGGTTTTGGGTGTAGAGCTGATCACCGACGAGGCAGCGCTGCGGTCGATTGAGGCATTTTTTTCCCACCGCGACCGCGCTATGGCGGAAGAAAATAAAAAACAGGCACTCAATCCGGTGGGAGCAGACATCCTGCCCAACCCGCACGGCACCGCACCCGGAATCTATGCTCCACCACGCATGAGTGGTGATCGCTTATGCGCCATCTTTCTTCTCCCCGGCCCTCCCGGCGAGATGAAGCCGATGTTCAACAACGAGGTAGTTCCAAGGCTCAAGTCGCTTGCTGACGTTACTGATGATGACCAGCAAGTGCGCACACTGCGCTTCACCGGCATCGGTGAAAGTGATTTCCACAACTGCCTCGATGAGACCCTAGCACAGATTGAGAACCTTGAAGTAGGATACTGCGCCCGTCCCTCAGAGGTGGATCTCCGCCTGATCAACCCCCTTTCTCCCCCTCTCCGATCTCCGCAACAACGTCCTCAGGGACACAACTAAAAAAGCAAATACCTAGCAATATATTAATTGGTTAAGGCATCTCAAGATGAAATATAAAATGTCTCAAAATAGGCGTCTAGTGCTTTTGATTTGTCGAGATATTTGGTGGAGAATTTACCCGTTCCTCAATTAAGACGCATCTTGCGAAGCGATTTTCGAAACATCAACAAGCCACACTAATAACACACTAACAAATATGAAACTAAGAAAACAAATGAAAACAACCATGTCCCTCGCTGTGGCGATGGGAACCCTCGCTCTCGCCACTTCGGCCCAGGCAGCAACACCGATCACCGTCCTTGAACACAGCTTTGAAGGAGCCAAAGCTTTAGGCGGCTGGACGGGTGCCGGCGCGGGTGCCGGAGAAAGCGTCGGGGCCGTTCCCAGTCCTTGGGTCACGACCGGCGCGCAGGGAACCGGTTGGACGATCGCCAGCCAATACAGTGGCGGCATCCCGGACGGCGACATCTATGCCTACATGAATGTAGCAGGCAATACCAGGCAAACTCTTGCGGCGACGCTGCAGGCCGATACGGACTACACCCTCACCGTGGCGACCGGCTGGCGGGCGGATCTACCGGGACTCGGCTTCGGGACCTATCCGGGATACGGGATCGAGCTGTACGCCGGGACGACCTTGATTGCCTCGGACTACGACACCGTCTCGGGCGCACCAGCTCTCGACAGCTGGAAAGACGCCACCGCAACTTATTCATATGACGCAGGTGACGCAGGCTTGGTCGGTCAGGCCCTTGAGATCCGCCTCATCGGTTACGGGATCCAGAGCAACTACGACAATGTGCGCTTGGACTTCGCCGCTGTCCCCGAGCCATCTTCCGCCGCCCTACTCGGCCTTGGTGGACTCGCGTTGATCCTCCGTCGTCGCAAGTAAATCCATCCACACACATTCATAGCGCCCCGTCCCGCTCATCGGGGCGGGGCGTTTATGAATTCGAAATGACCGAAGCAGGTCACGAGACCCGAGCGCATCACCACTTCTCAAGCACTCAGCGTCTCTTCCCACGAAAGCCTTAGATCATGATCCAGAAAACAACCACTCCAAGATCATCCCGGGTTGCCGGCCGAGTTCTCGCCTTACTGCTCGGCATCCTGGCCGCCCTGCCATTCGCGAGCCACGCTCAGGGCACCGGACTCACCGAGGTCACGACCCCCGTCGTGTATTCCGATGGCCGGCCCTATCCGTCCTACCGCATGGATGCCACCGACCTCGGAAAGTTCCTCGATCCCGGAGGCCTCACGACCGACGCCCTCGGCATCCGCGAGGCGCTCATCAACCAGGTGGACGGAAAGTATTACCTGTTCTATGACGGAGCCGGGCCGAATGGCTGGCTGGCGCACCTGGCGGAAAGCACTGACCTGGTAACCTGGGACCTGAAGGGACCGGTGCTCGATTTCGGCTTAACCGGCAGCGATGATTCCGCGTGTGCGTGCGCTCCGTGGATCATCAAGGACGACGACGACCTCTGGCACATGTTCTATCTGGGCACCCCCAACGCAAGCAGTGCGCCCAACTACATTCCCTCGTTCCCGTATCTGACCTTGCGGGCGACCGCCACCTCTCCGGCTGGCCCGTGGACGAAGCACTACACGCCGGAACCCTTCGATATCACCCCGGGCACCTTCTACTCCGCGACTGCGAGCCCCGGACACGTCCTCAAGCAGGGTAATGAGTATCTCCAGTTCTTCAGCAGCACGAACTCGAGCGGCAAGCGAACGATCGGCATCGCGCGGACCGAGGATCTTGCGACCGCCTGGACGGTCGATGCCACTCCCGCCTTTCCCGTTGAAGAACAAATCGAAAACTCCTCGCTCTACTTCGAGCCGACCAACTCGACCTGGTTCCTGTTCACCAACCACATCGGAATTGATGGAGGCGAATTCACCGACGGCATCTGGGTTTACTGGACCACGGATCTCAACACCTGGGATCCGGCCAACAAAGCGGTGGTGCTCGACGGCTCCAACTGCACCTGGAGCAGCAAATGCATCGGCATGCCTTCGGTGACGGTGGTCGGCAACAAGCTCTACATCTTCTACGACGCCCCGGGCGGCACCAGCACCAGCCACATGCAGCGGAGTCTCGGCAGGGCCACCCTGCAACTGCCGCTGAACGTCACCTTGGCAGCCGACGAAACCGCCCCGGCCATTCAGACCCTCACCCCCACCAACACACAGACCGGTATCGCGCCGGGCACAAATCTAGCCGTCACCTTCGACGAGGCGGTGAAAAAGGGATCCGGCAACATCGTGATCAAGGAGTATGTGGGCGACGCGGTGGTGGAAACCATCCCGGTCAGCGATGCCCGGGTCACGGTCAGCGGCGCGGTGGTAACTATCAATCCCGCAGCCAACCTTGCCCAATCGACCCAGTATTATGTCGAGATCGCCAGTGGAGCGATCGCGGATATCTCCGATAACCCCTTTACCGGTATCTCCGGAAACGCGACGTGGAGTTTCACCACCGGCACCTCCAACACCACGCAGATCCCCGTCGGCGAGCATAGCTTCGAGGGAGCCAAGGCACTCGGCGGCTGGACGGGCGCAGGGGCGGTCGCCGGTGAAAGCACGGCCTCCGTGCCCGCCCCCTGGATCAAGAACGGCGGATTTGGAACCGGCTGGACGATTGCCAGCCAATACACTGGCGGCCTTCCGGACGGCGACATTTATGCCTACGCAAACGCTGGAACTGATGTCAGGCAAACCCTTGCCACCACGTTGCAGGCCAATACCACCTACACCCTCACCGTGGCCGTCGGTTGGCGGGTCGACCTTCCCGGGCTCGGCTACCCAACCTTCCCGGGATACGGGATCGAACTCTGGGCCGGGGGCAACAAACTCGCCTCGGACTACGATACGGGACACAGCGGAACCGGTGCCGCAACCCCGGCCGGCGACGAATGGAAAGACGCCGTGATCACCTACACCTCGCCCGCCAGCGTGACGGCCGACGCCCTGGAGATCCGCCTCATCGGATACGGCGTCCAAACCAACTACGACAACGTGCGCCTCACTGCCGAAACACTGACCGCTGCAAACAACTTCAACTCCTACATCACCGACCCAACCTTCGGACTCGACCCCGCCGAACAGGGGTTTGCTCTCGACCCCGACAACGATCAACTCACCAACGGACTGGAAGCCTGGTTTGGCACCCACCCGGGCGAGTTTAACGCGGGGTTAGCAGATCTCACCACGACAGGTCCGGTCACCACCTTCTCCCACCCGCAGAACGCAACCCCACCGAGCGACCTAACAGGATACTACGAATGGTCGCCAAATCTCACCGATTGGTATACCAGCGACAACGGTCCTGGTAGCGGAGTCACCGTTACATTTTCCCCCAACACCACAGCCACCACCACCACCGTAACCGCCACAGTGAACGGGGCACCGGATAGGGTCTTCCTACGCGCCGGGGTGATGCAGAACTAAACGGGGACTGCTCTCTAAATAGTCTTGATTTTTGTTAAAAATACACAAATATACCCATCTATACATGATTTCGTATATAACCGTATATAAACAAGAATAAGTGATGAATGAATCCCTAAATCCTTTTACCCCTGGAGCCGGAACTCCGCCGCCAGAACTAGCTGGGCGGAGTGATATCATGCAACGCGCCGAAGTTCTCTTGGAGCGGACCAAAAGAGGGCGTGCGTCTAAGAGTCTGCTGCTCACTGGCTTGCGAGGCGTAGGTAAAACCGTTTTGCTAAACGAAATAAACCAATTAGCGCGAAAGCTGGAATACCACCGAATTTTCGTCGAGGCTCACGAAGAAAAGTCTCTCGTCGCCTTGTTAGCACCGAAGCTGCGAACCTTGTTATACACTCTCGATAGAATGGAAGGGGCACGTGACAAAATCCGTCGTGGGCTGGCGGTGTTACGTGGTTTTGTAAGCAGCATCAAGGTAAACTATGATGACATTCCCATTGGGATTGATATTGAGCCAGAAAAAGGGACAGCTGATTCTGGAGATCTAGAGGCTGATTTACCGGAGCTATTTGTCATCCTTGGTGAGGCTGCGGCATCTCGCAATGTGAACGTCGTGATCCTCATCGATGAGGTGCAGTATTTTTCAGAGAAGGAACTCAGCGCACTGATCATGGCCATGCACAAGATGCAACAGGAGGGGCTGCCTATTGTTCTTATAGGTGCAGGTTTGCCTGTGTTACCTCGATTGGCGGGGGATTCGAAATCTTATGCTGAGCGGCTTTTTGACTTTCCTGATATTGGGCCTCTTCCAGATGAAGATGCCGCACTGGCCATTACGGACCCGATTAAAGATGAGGGCGAGAGCATCCTCCCCGAAGCTGTAGAAGAAGTGGTCAGAATTACCCAAGGGTATCCTTACTTTCTACAGGAGTGGGGGTATCAAATTTGGAATCTTGCAACAGACAGCCCCATAGACATTGGAGTGGTTCATCAGGCCTCCAAAGTAACCGTGCATCGCTTAGATAACAATTTTTTCCGGGTTCGTTTTGACCGTTTAACCAATGGTGAAAAGGGGCTTCTGCGAGCCATGGCCGAGCTCGGCCCCGGCCCCCACAAAATAGGAGATGTGGCCGATGTCATGGGTTTGAAAGTAGGAAGCCTAAGTCCAAGAAGGGCAAAGCTCATCAATAAAGGGATGATTTACAGTCCGCATCATGGGGAGATGGCATTCACGGTTCCCTTGTTTGATGAATTTATGAGACGCGCGATCATCGACTTTGAAAGCAAGGGTTAGCTGCACACCATCCATTTACCTTAAAGCTCTACTCACCATTTTCATATGATCACCCATCAAAAAACTCTGAGCCCAACGGGTTCACTCACACAAGCCCAGAGCTGAATTGGATCCAAATGGATCAATAAATGGATACTTGCCCGTATTAATGGATCAATATGGATACAGATTTAATAATGAGCCAAAAGGCCTAGCTCTTTCTACGCTTTCTAATAAGCCCAAGCCTGATGAAACTACTCGGTCACGCCTCCCTTGAAACAGCGGCGATTTACACCGAAATGAACGTCGAATCACGGCGTCAGGTCTTTTCCTGCCTGTCACCCTGTGGAAAAACGCTGGCAAGAAAAGCAATGTTGAACTACAATCCCCCATGGTCGCATCTGAAAAAGTAAGGAACCTCGCCGAAGGCTACCAAAGGCTCAACGACGAAGAGCGTCACACCTTTGCCGAGCTTGTGGCTCCGATTGACACTAGTGAAGTTAGTCAAGAGTGGCTTGAAGAGATCCGCAGCCGTGCGGATGATATCGACGCCGGACGGGTGAAGCTCATCGACGGCGAAGAAGTCCTAGGCCAGTTACGCGCCATCTAAAGAAATGCTCGCCTCTCGCTTCCACCCTGATGCCAGAGAAGAACTTCTTGAAGCAGGTCAGTATATCCTGAATGACAACTCCGAGGAAGGCCTCTTGTTTAAACTGGCCTTTGCTGAATCCCTTGACTGGGCCTGCAGTCAGCCACTCATCTTCCGATGTTTTAAGACGATTTTCGCAAAGTCAAAGTCGGCAAATTCCGCTACTCGCTAATCTTCCGCATACGAGGTGATGAAGTCCAGGTTCTGGCAGTGGCCCACATGAGCCGCAAACCCCGCTATTGGAAAGACCGTGCTGAAAAATGGGCCTAAAGTTACTCCCCTCTTTTGCTGCCTATAGTTGCTCCATAAGCGTCACCAACTTCCATCCAGCCCTTCCGTGTTTTCCTTACCTTCCGTGGTTCCAAAACGAATTAGCAACCCAAGTCTTCCTTTCGCGCATTCTTGACTCGCCGTAGCCTTGGCGTAGGAGGTTCGTCTTTTTTCGCGGTTATAAATTGAACTATCAACACCCCAACAAACGATGAGAAATAAAACATGGATCAAGCTCGCAGCAATGGCATTGCTCTTTGATGTGTCGGCAATATCAGCTGCCGAGCAGAAGTACAGCGACGGTCGACCTGCCGCGACGTTACGTATGGACGCCAAGGACCACGGCATCGTACTTCGCTACGGCGATGGCCCGGACCAACCCCCTTTCTCCCCCTCTCCGATCTCCGCAACAACGTCCTCAGGGACACAACTAAAAAAGCAAATACCTAGCAATCAATCAATAATAATTCTCCACGCAGCACCTCCGCCCGCAGATGCTCGGCTACCTGTTCCACGGCGGAAAGGGCAGTGAAAGGATTCATAAGTCCATGCTTGGCCCAAACGGGGTCATGAATTTATTAGTCACACAATATCTGAGAAAAAATGATCTACCCCAGTATTCATATGGGATCTGCATAATTCGTTATTCTCTATAAACGGCTATGAAGGGTTTTATTTGAGCGAATAGACTTGGTGTAAATCACTGACCGTGATAGATTTGTATTTATGTCTAAAGCTCGTTTACTGGCGCCGTGGGTAGGTGAGGATACTACTCGGTCTGCCATATACCATTGCGTTTCACGTATCGTTGGGAGAGCTTTCCTCCTGCGCCGTGAAGAAAAAGAACAATTTGTGCGCTACATGCGAATGTATGAGGAATTCTGCGGAGTCCGAGTCCTAAGCTACTGTATCATGACCAACCATTTTCACATTCTTGTGGAAATTCCTCCCAAAT
>Ga0233410_10000484_pt1 | contig 12452 bp, 3 predicted proteins | sample Na_anoxic_1_MG_FD_179869 | JGI IMG/M metagenome (GOLD analysis project Ga0233410, IMG submission 179869) | Seawater microbial communities from Saanich Inlet, British Columbia, Canada - Na_anoxic_1_MG | ecosystem: Environmental > Aquatic > Marine > Inlet | place: Canada: British Columbia...
TACAGCGCATCCCGAACCCGGCCGCCGTCACACCAGGGTCTATCTATGGTCGTTATGTGAAAATTCATGAGCCACTTTTTAAAACGAGGTTAGACATGGCTGTGCATAATAATCGCCTGGAAGCGCAAGCGGCTGAATCATTTATTCCCTATCGCCGCGCGGACATTATTGACCTTTGCATACAAGATGGCAAGCTAACCGAAGCAGAAAGCGACAAGTTTAAAAGCTTTTGTGAAATCTTGTCCGCTTATTACCATTTCGAGTTTCACCACCTGCTGGAAACCTTGAAAGAGAACTATGTTCCTTTTAATCCTGATGCGGACACCAAACTCCGCTTTACGCCCACCCCATCAGAGCAGGCCGGCATGGAAGCCCAGTTGGTAGAGACATTTGAGCGGGTCTTGAGGCGGGCAAACTATACGCCACTCGCCGAGGCCACTTTGCAGCGGGCGTTGGAGAAAGAGTCGCTGATTGCCCTAAAGACGCAGGTGGACGTGGATGATTTTGACAGAATGGTCTTGTACCACCGGGGCGACACCACCAAAACGACCTCACTCAAAAAGCTGTTCAGGCAGGTAGAGGTCTCTATAGACATCTTTGAGCGGGTTGTGTTGCTCCTCAAATTCAAAGACGCGGCTTATTTTCAGGAAAAGGGCCAGGACACTGATTTCAGCCCGGGCAGGATGCACGTTTATTTCTATAAAAACATCCCCAAAAACGACCTGGAACTGCTGTTCCCCAACGTGCAGATCGGCATGACCTGGAAAGACCGGCTTTTGCTCGTCGTCCCGGCGTTGGGGGCCGGCGTTTCGGTCATCATAAAGGCGCTCCCCAACCTCCTCTTGATTATTGGCGTCATCTTGTTCTTTGCATTAGGACCCTCTGTGTCCAGTCGGTGGGGCGTCGGTCAAACAGACGTCAATAACATCATGCCTATCCTGGTTGCCATTTTATCACTTGTGATCGCCCTGGGGGGTCTTGCCTTTAAGCAATACACCAGCTATAAAAACAAGCGGCTCGAGTTTTTGAAAAACGTCACCGAGACTCTTTTCTTTAGAAACCTGGCCAGTAACGCCAGTGTTTTCAACGCCTTGATTGACGCCGCCGAGGAAGAAGAGTGCAAAGAGGTCATTCTAGTTTATTATCACCTCTTGACCCACAAGGGCAAACTGAGCCCTGCGCAGTTGGATGGTCAGATCGAGGAGTGGATGAGACGAAAATTTGGGACCGAGATTGATTTTGACATTGATCAGACCCTGCGCCAACTGGAGGCCCTGCACGGCGACGGCCCCAAAGTCTCACTACTGACCCGTGACGCCCAGGGTTTTTGCCACGTTCTCCCTCTGGATGAGGCTAAAGCTTTGATTGACCAGATATGGGACAATGTGTTTCAGTTCGATTCCAAGGCTCACAGATCGCCTGGAAACTAAACCCCGCCAGCACGTGCGCAAACTCGTTGACCTCTTTGAGCGCACGTCCCAATACTTGTTCCTCGTGGGGCTGGCCTGCTACACCCATCACGGGCTGTCAGACCCCAAATTGGAAGCGTTGCGCCCTGGCCTGGCGTTGCATTGCGTCCACATCTTTATGTAGTTGGATCAGACATTTGATGGCTGGCCCATCTATATCCTCTATGCGCACTTTTCCCAGGTCGTCGAGGCGGGGGATCACGTGGAGGGGGGCAGCTCCTTGGGCTGGCCGGGGAGGCGGGCTTTACCACCGGCCCGCACGTGCATCTCGGCTCGGCCGAGGTCGTGGCGGGGCGGACGACACTGGTGACTTTTATGACGTTGGGCTTGCCCGTCGCGCCCGCGCCTACGCTCGCGCCTGAACCGTAGCCTGGTGTAATTCCAACTGGGGATCGTGAAATTCTGCCCCGGAATTCAATCGCCCGGATTTGCAAACTTGGCCCCGAAACTAGCATCCCGAGCGTTCAGTCGAGCCCTCTGCCGAACGTGTAACTGCCGCACAAGTGCTATGAGAACCTGCCTCAAAAATGAAATGCACCCCAGGCTGAGATTTTCTTGACATTGTGTGGCATTTGTGCTACAATAACAACGTCGCAAGCTTAACTCTAGGCACAACATCCTCACTCACACTGTTTCCAAATCTACAACAAAATCAGAGATGACGCACAGCAGGCTCAAAAGCGCGCTATTGGGGAATCTAAATTCCCAAAGGGGTTCAAATTGGAACGCCTACCCCGTGGCTGGCACTGCCAGGGGGGACCATACGGACCAGGCAGAACAATTATCCTAGCACAAAACTGTCAACATCTCTGCACACCGAACGCGCCGCCTGGTTGAATGGGCGGCGTTCGTGTTTGATCCATAACCGTCAAATTCAGAGGGAGATAATATGATGAAACGGCAAGCACTTTGGAAATCGGTTCTTTGCGCTTTTATGGCGCTCGTTATTCCAACAAATCCTATCCTGGCTCAAGCAGTCCCGGTGCAATTTCGACCCAGTGTCCAGGTCAATGTGCCTGGTCCGATGGGGCTGCAAGTCAACAGTTACAGCGGCAATCTCTACTATTCCCGCACAGACCTGGTCATACCCGGTCGCGGCCTGGACCTCGTCATTAGTCTGGCCTACAATAGCGGCCAGGCGTTGGATGATGGGCCTGTTGGCTATGGCTGGAATTTCAGCTATAACATTTACTATGAAAAGGATGGGAGTGACGTACACATCTACCGGGGCGACGGTCGCGTGGACAAGTATGTGTGGAGCGGGGGGGCTTTTGTCCAACCCCTGGGAGTGCGCGATACGCTGGAAGAATATGCCCCCGACCAGTACCGGTTGAAAAGCCCGGACGGCGTCGAGACGTTTTTCGATTCGTCTACGCACAAGCACGTCACCAGCATCCAGGAACCTAACGGCAATGCGTTGACTTTTGGCTACAGCGGCAGTCAATTGATGACCATCACCGACACCGTGGGGCGGCAATTCGACCTGACTTTTGATGCGAATCGCCTGCGTACCATCACCGACCCCAACACGAGCCCCAGCCGCACGATGCTGTTGCAATATGATGGCAGTGGCAACCTGATCAGCATCAGTGACCTGGGCGAAAACACCACGCACTATGACTATTCGGCTCATGGTCACCTCCTGACCGGTGTGACCGATCCCCTGGGCAATGAGGCTACCATCGCCTACACCCTGGCCCCTTCTGGTCCAGGCAAATTTGTCGCGAGCAATATCTCTACTGCCGAGACGAGCAAGTCTTTTGACTATGACAAACTCGGGCGCGCGACGACGGTGAGCGACGTCGTGGACGGCGAAACTCGGACCAGCAGATACATGTATGATGCTTTTGGCCGCATCGAATCTATCGAGAACGGGATGGGTCACGTGGTCTCGATGGCGTGGGACGACAGGAATAACCTGAGCAGCCTCACCGACGAGCACGGCCACACGACCTATTATGCCTATGACGCCAGCGACAACCCTTTGTCTGTGACCGATCCGTTGAGTAACACCACGTTTTATACCTATGAACCCACGTACAACCAGGTGACGAGCATCACAGACGCCAACGACTATAGCACGATCTTTGAGTACGACGCCCAGGGCAACCTGATAACCATCACCGACGCCCTGGGCCAGCAGACGCTCTTTGACTATGACGTCAACGGAGACCTGATTGGCATGACGGACGCCAACGCCAACACCACAAACTATGGTTATAATGGCCACGGCGACCTGGACACCGTGACGGACCCTCTTGGCCACGCCGTGTATGAGTATGACGAGGTCGGCAACATGCTGACGGCCACCGACCCGAACGGTAACACCACGACCTTTGCTCATGACGCCCTTGGCCGCTTGATCACAGTTACCAACGCCCTGAACCAGCAGGCGACGTCTGTCTATGACGCCAATGGCAACGTGCTTGGCGTCACCGACGCGCATGGCAACACTACCCACTATGCTTACGACGCCCTCGACCGTCTGATAGCTGTGACCGACGCGCTGGACAGCCAGACCAGCTATACCTACGACCAGGCGCATAATCTGAGGACCATCGTGAACGCCGAGGGCTATACCACGACGTTCGAATACGACGCCGCCAACCGGTTCATCGCCGAAACTGACGCCGTCGGCAACGTGACCACCTACGAATATGACGAGGCCGGCAACCTGGTTGGCCGAACCGACGCCAACGGGGCCCACACGACCTACGATTATGACGCTGCCGGCCGGCTGCTCGGCGTTGACTACCCCGGCGCTGACCAGGACGAGACCTATGACTATGATGCGGTTGGCAATCAAACGCTGGCCCGCAACCCCAACGTCACCACAGAGTACACTTTTAACGCCCTGAACCAGGTAGAGTCGGTACACGACGTCTCGCATGCCTGGGACAAGACCACCGACTATACGTATGATGCCGTGGGCAACCGGGCCACGATGAGCGACCACGAATTTGGGACGACGACCTACGAGTATGACGCCGCCAATCGCTTGATCACCCTCGTCAATCCGTTGGGCCAGACAACCGGCTACACTTTTGACGACGGTGGCCGCCAGACTCGCAAGGACCTGGACAATGGCACTCATGCCGACTATGAGTATGACCGGGCCGGCAACGTGTTGACCATGACCAACCGCACCTCGGCTGACGCCGTCATCTCTAGCTATGCCTACGAGTATGACAACGTTGGCAACCGCACCCAGGTCACCGACGCCGCCGGCGACGTGACGGCCTATGACTATGACAACGTCTATCGCCTGCTGACCGTCATCTACCCGGATGGGAGCAGCCAGGACTATGATTATGACGCCGTCGGCAACCGTCTGGCCATGGTTGACAGCATCAGCGGCACGATCAACTATACCTACGACGACGCCGACCGCCTGTTGAGCGCCGGGACGACGGACTATGATTGGGATCACAACGGCAACCAGACCGGCAAAGTGGAGGGCGGGAAGGGCACTGTCTATGCCTATGACTATCAAAACCGGCTGACCGAGATCACCTTCCCCGATGGCAACGTCAACGCCTTTAGCTACTATCCCGACGGCCGGCGCTTGAGCGCGACCGACAAGGCCGGGACGACGACCTATTACATTTATGACGGCGACAATCTGCTGCTAGAGACCGACGACGGCGGTGGAGTGGTCGCCCGCTATACGAGCGGGTTGAGCGTTGACGCCTGGATCAGCATGGATCGCGAAGGGGCGACGAGCTACTACCATCAGGATGACTTGAATAGCGTCACCGGTCTCACTGACGATGGCGAAACGGTCGTGGCAACATACGCATACGATGTCTTTGGCAATATGACGTCCGAGACTGGAAGCATCGTCAATCCCTTGCGGTATACGGGGAGAGAATTAGATGCTGAAAGCGGCCTGTACTATTATAGGGCAAGGTACTATGATACTAGAGTGGGCAGATTCTTTACCGAAGATTTGTTTCCTGGCAGTGTCGCTAATCCTTTGAGTTTAAACAAATATCCCTATGTTCAGAATAACCCCGCGAACTTTTTGGATCCCTATGGTACATTCGTACTACCTGTTATAGTTGTGGCAATAATTTTTATACTCGTCTTTGTCATAGTGGTACAGGCCAAGCAATTAAATGAGACCAATGCTGAGTCACCGGAATCATCTTATGTTGGCAGCGGGCAAGGTGGCCGTGATGGCCCCGGTGGAAACGTTGGCGATATATCACAAAATAACATACCAGACAACGCCTTGCCCTCGCAACTCCCTGGTGGGTCTTCCGCCTGCTGGCCTGGGCCTGATGACCGTCCGCCCTGGTGGCCCTGGCCCTTGCCCTGGCCTCCCTGGCCCTGGCCCTGGCCCTGGCCCCACCCCCCCTGGCCCTTGCCCTGGCCTGATCCCTGGCCTGGCGACTTTTCGATCAAGATTGACAATCTCGATAATTTCATAGAGACACAAGGCAACACCGGCGGCGACTATGGCAGCGGCGGCGGCGGGGCGGGGCCTATCTGGCAGCCCTACGTCCTGAGCAAAACCGTGGACGACGACACCCCCGCTCCGGGCCAACAGATCGCCTATACGATCATCGTCGAAAACAGAGGCTCAAACGCCGCCACCAACGCCGTCATTTCAGACACGCTGCCGGCCGGTCTGACCTTTGCCGGTCCGGTCGTGCTGGTAGGCTCTGACGGCACGGTGGCTCAAAGCGGTGATGACTTGCCAACCCTGGCCAGCGGTCTGACTATTTCGGCCGGGGAGAGCGTCATCGTCACCTTGCCGGTCACGGTAGACGGCGATTTGCCCAGCGGCGCCGTCATGTACAACACCGCCTCTGTCGCCAGCACCGAGGTCCCCACGCCCGAGACGGACTCACAGGTCATAGTGCTATTATGGCCCGAGCTGGTGTTGAGCAAGACGGCCACTCCCGTCAATCCCCCGGTGGGCACGCTGCTAGAGTATGAGATCGTGGTCGGGAACCTGGGCAACCAGGACGCCGTGGACGTCGTCATCTCTGACACCCTGGATTCTCGCTTGACTCCTGCCGGGCCAATTGTGCAGCAGGGCGGCGGCGGCGAGGTGACGTATGAGAATGGCTCTTTCCTTGCCAGCGGCCTGAGCATCACGCAAGGCGAGAGCATCATCTTTAGCTTGCCGGTCACCCTCGGCTTGGGCGCAAGTGATGGTATGGAAATCCTCAACACAGCCGTGGTGACTTTGCCAGGCAGCACAGTTTTGACAGGCACGGCGCTCATCGTCGCGCGCGCTCCCATCCTCGACATCACCAAAAATGTGAACGATATAGCCCCAGCACCGGGCGAGACGATAACGTTTAGCATCGTCGTCGAAAACGGGGGGATGGCCGCCGCCACCAACGCCGTCATCTCAGACATGCTGCCGGCCGGCCTGATCTTTGCCGGGCCGGTCGTGCTACAAGGCTCTGACGGCACAGTGGCTCAGAGCGCCGCCGACTTGCCAGCCCTGGCCAGCGGTCTGACTATTTCTGCCGGAGAACGCATCACCGTCACCTTGCCGGTCACGGTAGATGGCGATTTGGCCGTCGGCACACTCATCACCAACACCGCCTTTGTCGCCAGCACCGAGATCGTCACGCCCCAGGCGAACGCACAGATCATTGTCATAGAGCCGGCCGGCGGATCGCTAGAGGTCAGCATCGTAGACCCCGTGGGCGACCCCATTCCGGCGCACGTCATCCTGAAAGACGCGTGGGGCAACGAAATGGGGTGGCAAGACAGCCTCCCCGGCGACCCGGCCCGATTCTGGGGACTGGAACCCGGTGAGTACATGGTCCAGGCCTGGCCCACCGAGGCGGACATCCCCACGCTGGCAAACTCGGAGCCAATGTGGCTCTTTGTCCAAGAATCCATGACCATCATCCTAGAGTTGCTCGCCCCCAACGTCATAGGGAGCATACAAACCCCCGAGGGCGACCCCCTACCCCCGGCCCACGACGAATGGGGCGACCCGGCGCATCCGGCCGAGGTCAACTTGCACAACGCGGACTGGAGCATAGACGTATGGGCAATGACTAATATGGCGGGCGAGTTTAGCCTGGCCCTACCCTCCGACCATTATGTCCTGGGGGGGCATCCGGTTGGCAGCCTCAACATTAGCTATACAAAGTCTGTGCCCGTAGAGTTCTGGACGCCGGAACCCGGCGACCCGCCATTGGATCTAGGCTCCATCCCGCTTACTTTTCCTTGCATCATGGGTTGGGTGGCAACGCCCGATGGCGACCGCGTCTCGGCCAGAGTGGACCTGTGGAACGAGGACAGGAGCTACGGAGACTGGGACGAAACTCTGTGGTACCCGCCAGAGGTAGAAAAGCCCTTCCGCTTTGGCGGACTGCAGCCCGGCCACTACTTTGTACAATCGGGTTCTCCCTATGATGACCCCGGGGCTTTTGGCTCTTCCAACGTCTATGATTTCTTCGTCCCGGACGACTGTGGGCAAGAGATCACCCTTAGCCTGGATGCGACTAATTTTATCGGCCACTTGCTCCTCCCGCCCGACTCTGACTGCCCAGACTGCCCGGTGCCGGGGGCCGAGGTAAAGCTGCGCAATGAGAGCGGGACCTTTGTGGACTGGACCAACACCGACGAAAACGGACGTTTTGCTTTCAGTGGGCTAGAGCCCGACGTCTACGTCGTCAATGCCTTTGTGCCGGAGCAATTCGCGTTCGAATGGGACCCGCCGCCTCCAGAGCATTTCACCCTGCCCGCACCCAACCCGCCCGTCGAGCGGGTGATGGTCTTGCAGCACGCCGTGCGCAACAAGCACGTGGTCGGCGTGGTGCTCTATGATGATACCGGCGACCCGGTAGGCGACGTCGATGGGGACGGAGAAGGCGATGCCCTTGTCTACGCCTACCACGACGAGGCCGGCCAGGGGACCGGCCAGCCAAACTTGCCCGACGGCAGCTTTGGCCTGGACCTCAAAGGCGGCCTATGGTGGGTTGGCGTGGAGCCTATGCACTCCGGCGTGGACTGGTACTTTGACCCAGACTGGGAGCAGCCGGTAGATTTTCCCCACGATCCAACCCTGGAACTGACCGAGTGGCTCACCCTCACCGTGGCCCGCGCCGAGTTCTTCCACGTCACCGGCGTGGTGGCCACACCCGACGGCGCGCCCATCGTGCCGGGGACCGTCGGAGTTGATCTCTGCGACGACCAGGGCCACTGCTTTGGAGGCCCGGTAGAGCCTAATGGCGACTTTGTCTTGCGGGCGCTGCCCGGCATCTATGACCTTTGGATCCACGTGGATCCTGGTACGAATCTGCTTCCCCCATTGGACAATGGCTTTCCTGTCTTTATAGACCAGGACGTTGACCTGGGCGCGTTCTGGCTGCGCGCCAGCGGCGACCGCAGCGCCAGCGTGAGTGGCCGCGTCATCATCAGCCCCACCGGCGAGGGCCTGCCTGGAGTTATGATGGAGGCCTGGACCGACACGGGAGACTGGAACGAGACGGAAAGCGGTGCTGGCGGTAACTATGTCCTGAATCTGTTCCCCGGACACTGGGTCGGCGGCCCGGGGCTCTCGGAAGAGCAACAAGAGCAATACGTCGTCTTGCCGCCGAGGCACCGCGAGGGCCACCTGGAGGCCGGAGAAACCATCAGCAACGTAAACTTTTACGTGGTGCGCCGCGACGCTACCATCCAAGGCCACGTCGTAGACATTAGTACCACCCTGGTCATCTCGGACATCGGGGCCTTTGTCTACGCCGAGCATTGCCCTCCCGACGATACTCTGCCTTGCCGCATCGTCGCCGAAACTGAGGTGCGAGAGGGCGCCTTTGAGCTAGGGGTAGTCGGCAACCACACCTACAATCTGGGCATCTGGATAGCGAGCGGCGGCTATATGGCCGGCCCGCCGGTAGAGGTCTTTGTAGACAGGGACCAGACTGCGCAGGCAGACGTCGCCGTCATCGCCGCCAGAACCAGGATCCACGGCTACTTGTTGGACCCCGATGGCGCGCGGGTACATCTCCTGGCTTTTGTCTATGGCGTCGAACCGGCAGAGGGCTATTGGGTAGAAGACTCTCTCTGGCCGGAAAAGGAACCCTATGAGTATGAGCTATGGGTCCCCACTCCTGCGAGTGAGACCGTGACCTGGACGATGTGGCTGGGCGTATCTCCCCACACCGGCTATACCCCCGACCCGGCGCACCCCGAGTACCAGATCGTCGTGCCTCCAGGTGAGACGAACATACTCCAGATCATGTACGTCAGGCCGCTCGAAACGCAGGTCGCGGGGAGGGTTTTGTTGTTCGACGGAACATCCCTCGTCCCAGCGCCCTATGTGTGGGTCTTTGCCGAGGGCAAAGAGGGCACCGACAGCCAAGGGCTCTACTTTGAAACCGAGACCGACGAGAATGGCGACTTTGCCATGTACGTGTTGCCGGGCGAGTATGTGGTGAACGCTTACCTGCCGCCGCACCTGGCGGACGACTTTATCCCGCCTCTACCTCAAGAGTGGAACTCGATGGGCGACAATCCCGTCATCATCAAGTTCCGACCCAGACCCACGGGAGCCGGAGCCCTGAACATCAGCGGCAGCCTGACCGTCAGCCCCACCGGCGCACTGGATACAGACGCGCCCATCCTCGTCCTAGGTTGGTCGCCAGAGGCGGGCTATAGCGAGGTCACCGGCACCTTGTCTGGCGGTTATCGTCTGCCTGTCATCTCCAACACCACCTGGTACGTGTGGGCCGTGTATGAAGACCCCGACAACAATGTCTTTTACTCTAGCGTGGAAAGGATGGTAGACGTAGGCACTGTGGGCGTCCCCGGCACAGACCTGATGCTAGGGCTGGCGGACGTTGCACTGCCGGATGCCATCTGCGAGTCCTTTGATCCCTTGGTCTTTAAGCGCATCAGCCTGCCCACTTGGCCCGGCACGCCAGAATCCTTGATAGATATCCAGGCTGGCACCATGCCCGTTTCTGGCACGGTGCAGATCTGCGCGACGCCCATACTGGGCGTGCCCAGGGGCCACGACCTGGTCGGCTTTGCCTATGAGATGGAAGCGCGAGACAGCCTTGGCGAGCTGATTAGCGCAGACTTTAAAAAGCCGGTGCGCATAATGTTTTACTTTAACGCCGACATGCTGGGCGACGCCGATCCAACCGAGTTGGAGCCAGGCTTTTACTCCACCGCCCGCCAAGAGTGGGTCTCGCTGGACGACGTCTTTATTGATCCCGACGACTGGTTCGCCACCGGCAAGATCAATCACTTTACCTATATGGGCATCCTCTCTGCAGCTCCAGAAGCGGCGTCCGATAGCTACCTCTACTTGCCTATTATCCTCAAAGGCTTTGGAGGCTAGTATTTCCGCAAAACGAATCCCCTGGCTCATCCATTGAGCCAGGGGATTCGTTTTCCTGATTAATCACTATTCCGCCGCCGATCTACTCGAACAATTCCGCCACCGCCACATTACACCGTCCCAGTGTCCCTATGGGAAAGCCGGGCAACGCCTCGCCGCCCGACAATGTATCGTCAACGCCCAAAATCTCCATCTCGGTCAGGGAGCGATAAACATGCACCTGTCGTCGCTGTGGGTCGGCTACCCAGACGACCTGTACGCCAATGTCAAAATATTCCGCCAACTTGTAGTTGACATCAAGCCAGCGGTCATCGGGCGACAAGACCTCCACGATCAACTCTGGAGCCACGTCGAGGTAGCTGTGCGATTGCACCTGGGCCATGCGCTCGTTGGAGATGAAAATCACGTCCGCGCCGCGCACCGTGTCGGGGTCGCGTTTGGTGTAAATGCCCACCTCACCCGTGAGGATACGCCCAAGTTTATGCTGTTGCACAATAGTATCTAAAGCAACAGCAAAATTAGCTTCAACGTAACCGTGTATGTACCATGCGGGCGGCTTATGCACAAGCACCCCTTTGACCAATTCGGCCCGTCCAATATCGCCCAACTTGACAATTCCTCGCCCGTCATAATCGTTGCAGCGGTTCTTTGTACAAACTCTACGTGCCTAGTGCTGTTTCACAAAACTACCCTTGACTTTTTGGCTCTGCGCAGGCTCAAGAAATGGGCACTGTTGCTAGCGAGCAATCATCCTGAGCTTGTCGAAGGATGGTTGCGAGCGGGTTCCTGGGGCGAGACCCGCAAAAGTCGCCCTTCGACAAGCTCAGGCCTCGACGTGAGTTCTGCCGAACGGGTGACTTTTGCTAGTATCTGAAAAGTTGGGATCTGTTATGTGAAAGAGCACTAGTCACTTTTTCACCACCGCTGCCGGCGTAAAGACATGCACGTTCCGTTCCCCTTTTCCCAGGTCCTGCAACCCTGGGGCCAGGTTGCGCGCATACATGGCATAATGCACGTCCCAGTGGGCATCGCTGCCCCGCAACCAGTGTTGTCCCTGCTCCTCTAGCCGCTCCAGGTCTCGCCGGGTGCAAGGCTCCTGTCGCCAGCGAGCCTCGCCAAAAACGACCGAGCGATTGTGACGATCCACGCCGACCACGTCAATCTGCGCCTGGCCGCTCCACCACGACCCGACCTCGGCCACCGGCGGCAGTCCTTCCTGGCGCGCGCGACTCAACAAGTGCCAGCGGGCGATATGCTCCCATACCGGCGCGACCACGTGGGGCAGTTGATGGCGAATCTCGTGCCAAAGCGCCTCCTGCCCGTGACCGATTTCCAGTTCTGCCTGACGGGGAGACACAAAACGCTGCCAGAAACGCAAGAACGGGTCTTGTAGGTGGTAGCGCGCCCAACGCCGTCCTGCTCGCCCCCGCTCCAGCGGTTGCCGCACGGTCACCAGCCCCATCTCTTGCAGAGTGAGCAAATAGTGGGAGAGATTCTTGCCCTGCAGAGCGGCCGCCTGGGCGATTTCGGCCCGCGCATGAGCGCCCTGGGCCATGGCCCGCAAGATACGCATATACAGGGGCACATCCATCCCTTGCATCTCCAGGTGCAGTTGTAGAGGGATTTCGTTAAACAGCGAGCTGGTAGGTTCCAAGATC
>Ga0233410_10000485_pt1 | contig 12427 bp, 9 predicted proteins | sample Na_anoxic_1_MG_FD_179869 | JGI IMG/M metagenome (GOLD analysis project Ga0233410, IMG submission 179869) | Seawater microbial communities from Saanich Inlet, British Columbia, Canada - Na_anoxic_1_MG | ecosystem: Environmental > Aquatic > Marine > Inlet | place: Canada: British Columbia...
GGAGTGTAGAGTTTGCCTCTTTTGATGACGAACACGTTGTCGCCTGTGCATTCAGCCACGTAGCCTTGCTCGTTGAGCATGACACCTTCGATCACACCGGCTTGGATACATTCGATCTTTGCCATTATGTTGTTGAGGTAGTTGAGTGACTTCACCTGTGGGCTGAGTGAACCAGGAGTAGGGCGGCGTGTCGCACAGGTGATGAGCTCTAGTCCATTGGTGTAATTTTCCTCTGGGTAGAGTTGGATTGCCGCTGCGATGATGAACATCGACGGCTTCGGACAAAGGTAGGGGTTGAGGCCGAGGCCACCTTCACCGCGGGTGATCACTAGCCGGATGTAGCCGTCCGTGAGGCCGTTGGCTTTCACTGTGTCGACAGTAGCTTGGCACATTTCCTCCAGCGTCCACGGGAGTTGCATGTGAATGGCTTTGGCTGAAAGAATTAGGCGTTCGATGTGCTCTTCTAGACGGAAAACTCTGCCGCTGTAGAAGCGGATGCCTTCAAAGATGCCGTCGCCGTAGAGAAGGCCGTGGTCAAATACGGAGATCTTAGCGTCGGCTTTATCGATAATGTTGCCGTCTAGCCAGATTTGTTGCGTGTCGCTCATGATGAATGTGTGAAATTTCTTGAAAAGTAAGGGAATACAGATCGAATGCAACTCACGATTCGTACATTTATCAGCATTCGTTTTTCTCATCGTTTAAAGGGGCAAATTATTCCTATTCACTCATTGAGAGTCGTATTCAGAGCTAATGAAATAGCAAATCGGGAAAATCGCTCTTTTCACCAGCTGAAATACACGTATCCTATATTCTATGGAAATTGTGCTAGAAATATTCTCACACCCTTTTAGTTGGGGGCTTTTGCTCGGACTCGGATTAGTCTTCTTTATTTGGAGATCTGGAGCGAAGGATAGAAAATTTCTTAAAACCGAGCTAAAACGGATAAAAGAAGAGAATTCTGAACTTCAAGGTCACCTCAATACACAACTCAAGATCAACGCAAAGGGCAACGAACTACTGCAGAATCAGCTAGATGAAATAAGGGAGCAGAACGAGACACTCCGAGTCAACCTCAGTACCGTGCAGCAAAAATCAGGAAAAGCCGAGCTTCGTCGTCTCGAAGTCACGGAGGCAGCCATCAGTGTGATGCGTGAACAAGCCCCAGGATTTGCCCCAGCATGGGAAAAAGCACTACGCGAATCCGAAGACGACTATGTTGCCGCTGAAGGTGGTCTTAAAAAGCTCATGCGCAAAGTGGTCCCAAGTTTCCGCGCCACCCCAGATACAGGCGGCAAAAAAGTCGAAGAAATCGAAGGGTAGGTGATTTGAGCACTAAGCATGCTGAACCTAGCGTGACACAAATTCCCCAACGGGTGAAATCATACACAGGCCTAGGGTGAAGGGCGAAGTCCAAACCCTAGGTTCTGGATATCCTAGAATTCCTAGGCTGAAGGCGAAGATCATCCGAGCAAGCTTACCGCCTCACAGATTCAGCTGATGGGTCTTGGTGAAGAATTGGCGATAGGTGAGGAAGGTGGCGATCATCGAGGCAAACGCCGCAGCACCCACCAGCATAAACATCACCACGATCTGTAGTTGGACGGCTTCCATTGGCGGGCTTCCGGCGAGGATCATACCAGTCATCGCGCCAGGTAGCGCAATCAGGCCGACGGTTTTTGTGCTGTCGACTAATGGCGTCATGCCGGTTGCTAGAGCGGTGCGGAGTTGGCCTTGGGCGGCGACTCGACTGGGGGCTCCCAGAGCAAGGGCGGATTCTATTGCGCTACGAGAACTTTTCAGGTCGTCTCGGAGGCGAGCCATACTGAGGCTCGTTGCCGTCATCGCATTGCCAATGATCATGCCAGCAATTGGAATGATCGACTGTGGCGAGGGTTCAAAGACTTTAAACATGAGTAGCGTACCGAGAGTCAGGACTAGGCTGGTGCTGATAGAAAGGAGGGCAATCGTGCGCGCCCTCGGAATTGATTTAGCGCGTTTGCCAGAAGTCAGCCCCGCTACTGTGAGCATGACGCCGACGATCACAGCGATCCACAGTGGGTTGTCGCTGTCGAATATAAGCTGCAGAGCATAACCTATAGCAATCAACTGGACAAAAGCACGGACCACGGCAACTGCCATACTCTTTTCGAGACCGACTTTTTGCCAATAGGAAATACCAATGGCTAGGCCAACCAATGTCAGCGCTCCCAAGATACCCGGCAGACGGGGGAGTAGTTCTGATAGAGTATCAAGCATGTAGGTTTAGTTTGGCTGGTTCTCTTTCTGGCTGCTTAATTCACCTTTGGCAAATTGCTCAGTCCAATGGTGATGGACTCCTGAGAGTAAATGTTCGGGAGTTCCAGACTCGATGATTTTTCCATCTAGCATCAATGCGCTAGTGTCAGCAATACGTTCAACTTGCTCCATCGAATGAGATACCAATACAATAGTCATTCTTAACTCATCACGCAGACGCTTTAAAGTAGACTCAATCGTTCGTGTCGCCGCGGGATCGAGCGCGCTGGTGGGTTCATCGAGCAATAGGACCTCGGGCTTGTTAGCGAGAGCGCGAGCAATGGATACGCGCTGGGCTTGTCCACCTGAGAGGTTTTGAGCATCGTTATCGAGCAGGCTGGGATCTAGGCTAACCAGTTCGAGTAGCTCTTTTATCCGCGGCCGATCAATCTCTAGGCCAAGTGACCTCGGTCCAAAGGCTAGATTGTCAGCAATGCTGCCAGCAAACATTGTGGCGCTTTGCATCACCATGCCGACTCGTGCCCGTAGTGTGAGCACATCTGTGTTGGCTATGTCGACTCCATCTAACGTGATCGATCCTTTAGTTGGTTCAATGAGCCTGTTGAGGCAACGGAGAAGAGTGGATTTTCCGCAACCGCTGGGGCCAATGAGCGCATTGATCCTGCCCTCGGTTAGAGTATGAGAAAGGTCGTCTAATATATGTGAACCATCGGCTAGAGAAACAGTTAGCTGACGAATATCAAACTTAGCTCTACCGTCTATCTGGTGTCCTGGAGTCATTTCTAATCATTTATCCATAGGAGAGTTTGGAATGCGAGGTGATTTAAAAGCCTCTTGGTCAGAGGCTATTGACTCGTGACTGCCTCACTAGAAGAGATATTGCCATCTTTCACAATGAGTGTGCGGTCGCCGAATTTGGCGAGGCTCAGGTCGTGGGTGACGACAACCAGCGTGGTGTGGTCTTCGCTGGTGAGTTCTAACAGCAGCTGCATCACTTGCTCGCCATTTTTGGAATCAAGGTTACCAGTCGGCTCGTCTGCGAAGATAATTTCGGGTTTATTGACGAGGGCGCGAGCGATGGCGACGCGTTGTTGTTCGCCGCCGGAGAGTTCAGCCGGAAGGTGGTCGTAGCGATGGCTGAGGCCCACGCGATCGAGCGCTAACTTCGCAGCTGACTCGTCGCCCTTGCCGCCGATCATGGCGGGGATCATCACGTTCTCAATGGCCGTAAGCTCAGGCATCAGGTAGTAGTTCTGAAAGATGTAGGACATCCGTGCATTGCGCAGCTTCGCCTGCTGGCGTTTTGAGAGTTTGTAGAGGTCGGTGCCGTCGATGAGGACAACTCCCTGTTCCGGGTGTTCAAGTCCAGCGAGGGTGTACATCAATGTGGTTTTACCTGCACCGGATGGTCCGCAGAGGAAAATCTTTTCACCTTTTTCAATGCTGAGATCAATGCCGCGTAGGACTTCGATTCGCTTTTTGCCGATGGAGTACCCACGGTGAAGATCGGTGGCTGTTATCAAACTCATGGCTGTAATTTAACTGGCAACTAGCAACTGGCAACTGGCAACTTCCTACAAATCTATCCAAAGGGACTTGAGGTAGCGCTCGCCAGTGTATTCTTCCGGCATTGGTAGGGCTGTAGCTTTGTGGCTGCGGGGAAGTTGGCGGCTGGCCTCGCTGAGAAAATCAGCGTCGCTCATTTTTCGGCAGTTAGTGGATGCTAGAATCCATCCACCGGGGTTGATGCAGCGCGATGCTAGATCGGTGAGGCGGTGGTAGTCCTTTTCGACCTGGAAGACTTTGCCTTTGTCATCGCGCGAGAAGGTAGGGGGGTCGAGAATGATGCCATCGAACTTGCGGCCTTGTTTCACAAAGCGATTGAGCCAATGGAAGGTGTCTCCCTTACAGAAGTAGTGCTCGGACGGGTCAATCTGGTTGTGGGCTAAATTCTTTTTAGTCCAGTCTAGGTAAGGTTGGGAGAGGTCCAAAGTGGAAGTAGTTGCTCCGCCCATGGCTGCTGAAACTGAAAAGGCACCAGTGTAGGCGAAGGTGTTGAGTATGCGGTCACCGCTGCTGACACGCTCGCGGACGCGTTTGCGGTTTTCCCGTTGGTCGAGGAAGATTCCTTGGGAATACCCAGACTTGAAGGAGATTTCGTAATCGATGCCGGACTCTCGAGCAATGAATGGCTTGAGTTGCGCTCGCCCAGCCATGTGGAACGGGTCAGTCTTCTGATGTTGGTCTAGTTGTTTCCAATAGACCGTCTTGCCACAATTCTCAAAGAAGTTGCGCACCCCCTGAGTGATCAATCGGTCTCTGGTTGAGAGCACCCAACGATCGGCAAAGGTTTCCAGGAATACGTCACGAATGCCATCTCCAGCACCATCGAAAAGCCTTATGGCATTGGTGTCGTCATCGAGTAGATGTTGACGTTTGGCGATGGCTTTTTCAAAGAGCTGCGAGTTGGACGGTTGCATAGAATTAGTGTGGCGGCAAAATGACATAATTTCTAGAGAAATTCATGTTTGTGGGATTGCCATCTCATTTTTGAACCATATGATCCAGCTCGAAATGAGTGACCTTTTACCCCTTCTTGATAAGGCCGTGGAAAACGGCAATCTCCTCGTGTCATCCCGTGATAATATTGCCGCATTGCTGGCTGGTTCCAACTCTCCTGTAGCTGAAGCTGCCGTCACCGAGCTAGCACAAGCTGGTGAGTGGAATGAGCTGAATGACCGGTTCTTTAAGACATTAGCATTCGGCACTGGTGGATTACGTGGGCGCACAGTCGGCCGTGTGGTCACAAAGGCTGAACAAGGAGTTGGTGGCCCATTGGGACGACCTGAGCATCCATGTGTTGGCACCGCGACAATGAACTTTTATAATGTGGGCCGCGCGATTCGTGGCATGATCGCCTACATCAAGCAGCACAGAGCTGCTAATGGTATCGAAGGCAAACCAAGCTTTGCTTTTGCTGAAGACACCCGCCACTTCTCACGTGATTTCGCAGAGTTCTGCGCCAAGGTGTGTAATGACCACGGTTGTGATGCTTACATCTTTGAAGCTGCACGTGCGACTCCTCAGTTGTCCTTCCTGATCCGTGAGCTTCGCCTAGATTCGGGTGTCGTCCTCACTGCGAGCCATAACCCAGCACAAGATAATGGATTCAAAGCCTACTTCAACCAAGGTGCTCAGCTCGTGGAGCCCCACGCATCTGGTGTGTTGGAAGAATTTCAATCAATAACGGAAGAAGCATACCAGCCGGTTGCAGAAGCGGATCGCGGTTCGCTCACTGTGCTTGGTGCTGAGGCCGACCGTCGCTATATCGATAAGCTGAAGACTCTTCTGCTGCGTCCAGACTTGCTGGAAAATGGTGGAGCCAAAGTGGTATTCACAAACATCCACGGAACTGGCGGCCACATTTCTGTGCCGATCCTTCGTGAGCTAGGTTTTGATGTGCTTACGGTGAAAGAGCAAGATGCTGGTGATGGCCGATTCCCAACAGTCGCCTCACCAAACCCAGAAAATGCTGCTGCTCTGAAGATGGCGATCGACCTTGCTGAACAGGAGAATGCTGAAATTGTGATCGGTACTGACCCTGACTGCGACCGTATGGGTGTGGCTGTGCGCAATGACGCTGGTGAAATGCAACTGCTTACTGGTAACCAAATTGGTTCACTGATGGCTTGGTACCGTACCAAGACGATGTTTGACCTTGGTATCCTCAACGACTCTAACCGTGGCCATGCTGTGCTGATCAAGACTTACGTGACCACCGAGCTTCAGACTGCGATTGCTGAGAAGTTTGGTGTGAACATGGTAGACACTCTCACTGGATTTAAATTCATCTCCGACAAACTCCAAAAGTACGAAAATGGTATTCCAGCGAGCAAGATCAATGGCAACTACCGCGATCTCTCTGAAGAGGAAAGCCGCAAGCTCCGCCTGGAGTATTCACGCTTCTTCATCTTTGGTGGTGAAGAATCTTACGGTTACCTAGGTGCTGATTTCGTCCGCGACAAGGATGGCAACATGGCGGCAGTGATGTTCGCTGAGGTTGCTGCTTATGCCAAGAGTGTTGGCAAAACGATCGCCGGCTTACTAGACGATATCTACTCTGAGTTCGGCTTCCACCTCGAAGATGGCAAGTCCATGGTGATGGAGGGTGCTGAAGGTGCTGCGCAGATCAAGGCGCTTAATGATTCTTATTCAAACACACCACCAACTGAAGTTGATGGGGTTGCAGTCAGCCGCGTCCGTGATTTTGCCAAAGAGCAATTTGAAGACAGCGAAGGTGACTCATTGCCAAGTGCTGGGATGTTGATTGTTGAGCTCGAAGACGGTCGTTCCTTTGCGGTTCGCCCATCTGGCACTGAGCCGAAGATCAAGTTCTACTTGTTCGGCAAAGATGCTCCTTCTGATGACCTCGAAGCAAGTAAGCAAAAGGTCCGTGATGGCCTTGCTAGTTTGTGGATTGCTCTAGAAGCTGATGCGCAGAAGCGTATGGCGTAGAACCTAAGCCTCAGTTTTATGTTTTTATGTGTTAGGTTTTACGCATAGTACTGTAATTATCTCAACCCTAGGGGATTTCCTCTAGGGTTTTATTCTTTAACCAAGTCAATACAGAGAACTATTCATGTCTAAATTTCGAAATTCCATGCCCTATCTAGCAGCCGTCCTAAGTGGTATTCTGTTAGCGATGTGCTATCCAGGGTTTGAGGTCGCCAGTGGTTTGGTTTGGATCTGGCCTATCCCGTTGATGCTTGGTCTCTGGCTTGGGGGAGCACAGAAGAAACGCAAACGTTTTGGTTTTAGAGTGGGAGCTGTAGCTGGGGTTGTTTTTTGGTTAATCAATGTGAAGTGGCTTATCGCGATGGGCGAGTTGCCCACTGTGCCTTTTGCTGGTGCCATCTTTGGCTGGTTGGTGCTTTCTCTTTATCTAGCCTTGTATTTTGGAGTTTGGGGAGCTCTGCTTTCTAGCATCGGAAATCCTTGGAAGGCGAGCAGTGCTAGAGTCCTTACCGCGATTGAAGAAAAAATGGCGGAACGTGAGGATGCCCCAAAGAAACGAGTGAAGGGGCTTAGGAATTCGCTCCGAGTTGTCATATTTGCTGTGATGCATGCATCATTGTGGGTTTTGTTAGAATGGTTGCGCGGGTGGCTGATGACGGGCTTTGGTTGGAACGGCCTAGGCGTGGCATTCCATGAAGTTCCAGTGATGATGCAGATCGCTGATATTGTGGGTGTGACTGGCATTGCATTTTTACCGATGCTGTTTGCCTCGACGATGCTGCAGACTGGTAGGCGCTTGCTCGATGAACTCCGAGCTGGAAAGTTCCAAGCGCATTTTGAAATTGGAATAGTGGTTGGGATCATTGCCTTTGTTTTTGCCTATGGAGTCAACCGGATGGCCTATTATTCAAACCTGGCAACACACGATGTGAGAGTGCTTATTGTCCAAGAGAATATTCCTCAGTCGATCAAGTGGGATGAGATACTAGAAGCTAAGCATTATATTGATTACCAAGAAAGTATTGCCCGTGAATTGGCCGCGATTGAGCAGCTGAATCAGGCTAAAATGACTGAAGCTGCGACGACAGGTGAGGAAGTCGAGCTGGAATACCCAGACTTATTGGTGATGCCTGAGAGCTCGACTACGCAGCCGCTGGTGTATCTAGATGACCTAGAGAAGATTTACATGCCATTGCTAACCCAGGATTTATTAGTGAATCAGATCTATGGGGAAAACCATTTCAAAACAGTATTTGGAGCAAGCTTGCTGTCTGGAACACTATCAGAAGAGGGGATTTATTACAATTTCGATGGCGATGCCTATAATGTGTTTGCCGTGACCGGCCCATCGCTAGCGGTTGAAGAGCAGTACCCAACTACGCAAATTCAGACGCATGGAAAAAATCACCTGGTTCCCTTCGGGGAATTTATTCCTGATATTCCCTTTTTAGGAAGTGTGGCTGAGCTGTTCTCTGGAATGTCTTATGGAAAGAATTTCTCACGCAGTGGTTCGTTTGAGCCATTGAATATAGAGTTAAGAGGCAAGAATGTACAACTTATGCCGAGTATTTGCTTCGAGGACACAGTGGGGAGATTGAGCTGTAAGTTTGCCCGACCAGAATTGCAGATGTTAGTCAATATAACCAATGATGGATGGTTCGGCACCAGCGAAGCGACATTGCAGCACATGGCGAATTCAAAATTTCGTGCAGTAGAGGTCCGCCGTCCGATGGCCCGAGCTGCTAACACTGGAGTGAGTGGTGTGGTCGATGTCATCGGTAGCATGGAAGCTGATGAAGAAGGGGAATTCAACGTGATTGGCTCACCTCAGGATCCCTTCGTCAAGGGAGCTCTCTACACTACGGTGAAGATCCCAGAGAAGCCGACGATGACAGTCTACGCGATGTTAGGAGACTGGTTCACTCTACTCTGCGTATTCCTTTGCGTCGGCTCTCTCACTTTTTGCCTAAAAAGTGCCAAGTAGAGACTGCTCAAATCGCAGGATTTATCAGGGCCAGTAGCCAGTATGTCGAAAGGTAAGCTCAAAAAAGTCGCTTCCACACCTAACCTAAGGCTGATTAATCAAAGCTCACACACAGCCTTCAAAAATTGATATTACCAAGTGAAGCCAGAGATGACTGTGTCTAGAAATCTGTATTTGGGATGATTTTAGTACAGAGAGGTAAAGAAATTTCAATCTTCAGCGTGACTGATGATAGTTGTTAGAAATCCCCTGTTGATTCGACAATAAAAACTGGACTTCCTGTCCAGTGAAGCAATATTGTTTATCTATCAGGCGACAAGTTTCTGGAAATTGCGTACTGATGATTTGTGAAAGAGAAGAAGGTCGAAGTGAATGAAAAACGAGCTATGAAAACAATGCGCGCATTTACAGTGGCCCTAGTGGCGATCGGGTTCTGTATGGCGATTCACTCGACAACGCTATCCGCCGCGGAGGCGGGCGAGGAGTTGGTCGAGCGTTACACCGGTATGCTAGAGCAACTGCGGGCCGAACTGACTGCTAAGGTGGCCAAGGTCGACCCAGAGAAAGCAAAGACTCCCGGGAGCCCAGAACACCAAAAGCTGAAAAAGTTCCTGGCCAACGACAAGCTGGACGCAAAACTCGTGAAATACGTTGTTCTGCACGAGGCTACGCCGAGAGGACTGGCGGAGTTCGCACAGCAGGGCAAGGAACAGTCCGCATTGATCGGGCAGTTGCTGGCTGACGACGAGCTGATGAAGCAGATGCTGGTGGCGGACGGCGCCACTTCCACGGGAAGAGGTACGCCGGCGCAGTATGGCTCGGCGATGCGTATTTACACAGACATTCAGAAGGCGAGCAAGAAGGCGAAGGACGGCGTGTTGCAGCGTCTGGCAATGGCTGTCAGTCTCCAGTCTGCCGGGGCAGTTGCGAAAAAAATCGCGGAAGCAAAGACCGATGCATCGGTAACGGAAAATGAGCTGAAACAATACCTAGCCTTCGAAAAAGCGTACTTAGGCGGCGAACTGGATCCGGCGTTCGGGACGTTCACCGTCTGGGAACTTAAATTCTTGTTTGGCTGTGGCGATCCGGATGGGCACCTAGCATGGGGTCGCGAAATGCTGCGGAACCTCCGGCCGGATCACATCTACGATGCGCCCGATGGGGTGCGTTACTCGGTGATCGTCAATACCTGCGTCAAGTATGGTTCGGGGCATGTCGTGTTGGACAGGGGCGAGCAGTACGCTGGTCAGAACATCATCATGAACGGCGGGGTATGCGGTCGTCGCGCGGGCATGGGCCGTTACGCTGTGCGCAGCTTCGGCATCCCGGCCACGCATCGTCCCAGCCCCAGGCATGGCGCACTGGTCCGCTGGTCGCCGGACGGCTGGTGGCCGAACCTGGGCCCGGGCTGGGGTAGCGGTTACGTGTGGGGAAGTAAGGACCTCTGGTTCCGCGAGTATACGCAGGCTCGCGAGAGCAGGAAGTTCGTGCAGGTCAAGCGAGCCTACTGGATCGGTGACGTCCTGGGAGAGAAACGGACCTACCGGACCTACCTGAAGGACGCCCCCGAAGGCTGGAATGGCGCCGCGCTCCGCCGAGTGCGTGCGATCCTAGAAGAGGCCAAAGCCGCGCCGCCCGAAAAGAAACAGAGCTTCAGCGACATTGACGAAGCCATAGGCCTCACGTTAGCGCAGAAGGTCGCGGCAAGGGAGATCACGCCCGCGGACAAGCAAATCACCTACGGCGAGGACGGTACCATATCGATACCGGCGGCCGCATGCACCCCGCGCAACGCCACACCATGCGTCCTTGCAATGAAGAGCTTCGCCGGAGGTCTGCAGATTTTTCTCGGGCGTTTTGCCACACCAAGTGGCGGCGGCAAAACAATCGTGCGTGGGGGCGCGTACGGGCAGGATGCCAAGTTCTGCAAGTCCGGCTGGCGCATGAAAGACGGCAACAAGAACCACGTCCACCACTCCTACGCTAACTGGGGTCTGCGTGCGGCGATGACGCCCCAAGCCGATCAGACCACGCCCGAACTCACGCTCGAACTCGGCGATGGCGTGAAGCTGGAGCTGGTCTACATCAAGCCGGGCACGTTTGTGATGGGCGGTGAAAACACGTGGGATAACAGGTTTGGGTGCTATGAGTTGCCGAAACACAAGGTCACCATCACCAAGGGCTTCTACCTGGGTAAGTACGAAGTGACGCAGGCGCAATACGATGCGATGATGGGGATCAAACCCGGCAAAGATTCTAGGGGGTCGAACTACCCGGCAACTACCCCCAACGGCATCACCGCTGGTAAGGCTAGGGATTTCTGTCAGAAGGTCTGTGATGCTACCGGGCGGGATGTACGGCTTCCGACCGAGGCCGAATGGGAATACGCCTGCCGTGCGGGCACCACAACGGCGTGGTTCTTTGGCGACGACCCCGCGAAGCTCGGCGAATATGCCTGGTACAAGGGCAACGATGACGGAAAGGTGCATCCGGTGGGGCAGAAGAAGCCGAATCCGTGGGGCCTCTACGACATCTGCGGCAACGTCTTTGAACGAATATCGGACGTGTACAGCAAAGATTACTATGCGAATAGCCCGAAGGAAGACCCGACGGGGCCGGCACAGTTCGAAGGGGGCGGGAGCCGTTTCAAATACAGCATCACCGTCCCGGAAGCGGGGAAATACACATTGTCTGCGCGGATGGTAACGGTCAATTATAATCAGAATCTCCATGTATCCGTCGATGGCGGGGAATCCGAGGCCCTGGTGGAGGGGCCCTACACGGCAGGGAAGTGGATGGACACCGACCCGGTCACGCTCACCCTCAACAAGGGGGCGAACACGTTGTTCTTCAAGCGCAGCAATCCGAAAGATGCGCAGGAGCACCCGGACGGCGGGCCGAAAACGTTGCACTTCCCGCGTGGTATTTCTATCAAGTCGTTCACGTTGAAACCTCTACTGACAAAATCTGAGTGACGGTACAAATAGCCACTCCTTCCATACATAATGCTCTCGACCACCGCACTCAAAAATAAACACTATGATAAGCCGTAACTTAATATTCGTTTTAGCTACTCTTTGTATATTCCAGTTAGTCTCTGCCAATGAGACTCCCAGCATTTCCCACGGACCGATGCTAGGCGCTGTTTCCGAGCATGGCGCCCGCATTTGGGCGCGCACAACTGAGCCCTCAGAGCTCACCTGCACCCTGGCTCAAGTCGGCACCAAATCAGGACAACTGACGCAAAAGGTCCGAACCACATTGGCATTGGACAATACCTGCATCATCACATTTGATAAGCTCAAAAAGGAAACGGAATACAAGTATGTGGTCCGCGACGGCAAATCAGAACGCCAAGGAAGCTTTACCACTCTGGGCTCATCACTCACCCAAAAAGGCATTCGGATCGTTTATGGATACGGCTACAATCACACAGAGAACAAGATGAAACCAGGTACTTCCATCTTCCAGGAGATGACAGCAAGCAAAGCAGACCTCGTTCTCTTTTTGGGTGATTTCCCGTATACCGCCAGGGGTGCAAGCAGGGCGATTGGCTAGTTGCACCCTAGCCGCTACAGTCACTGACCGTAACTCATTTTGCTGGACAGGGAGGCCCATTTTTTCAAAAGTAAGAGGTGAAGTTAACTCAGTTCCCTAGTCCAGCCGCTA
>Ga0233410_10000486_pt1 | contig 12392 bp, 9 predicted proteins | sample Na_anoxic_1_MG_FD_179869 | JGI IMG/M metagenome (GOLD analysis project Ga0233410, IMG submission 179869) | Seawater microbial communities from Saanich Inlet, British Columbia, Canada - Na_anoxic_1_MG | ecosystem: Environmental > Aquatic > Marine > Inlet | place: Canada: British Columbia...
AGAAGTAGATCGTTTGCTGCCCTGAATAACGCCAGCAAACGATCTACTTCTTTAGTAGGTACCGCGAAGGTTGTGAAGCCTAGCCGCGACGAAGTACCTCAAGAAGAACAATCACTAGAATTAAACGTAAGAATAAAATAAAATAAAAGGAATAAAATTATGTTCGGAAACAATGTAGCAATAGTAGGCGCAGGCGGTATCGGAAGTTACTTCTGCAGATTCATGGCAAAGGCACTAATGACTAACCAGTTTGGAGACCTCACCAAAGAAGACTTAACAGTCTATGACCCGAAGTGTGTCTCAGAGCTTAACTGCTTACATCAAGATTACGATAAGGCAGAAGCGCAAGGCGATCCCAAAGCTGCTATTATGGTAGTTAAGCACGGGTTCAAAGGTAAGACTACAAGACTTACCCAGGACATGTTGGCAGAGCACTCCAGCTTCATCATATGTGCGGATAACCAAGTCACAAGACAAATGATCTATGAGCATTGCAAAGAAACAGGCAAGATGTTCTTAGACATGCGTTGTCAGGCCGACATGTACGCATTGTATACAGACCTTGCGGATGACGCAGATCTTACTACCTCGTTAGGCCCGAATCCTACGGACACTACAGAGTATAGCTGTATGTCGGAAGAAGACCGCTTAGCACGTAGCCTTATGATGGGTAACAGTGCTGTAGCCGTAGCCGGTGTACAGTTATTGCTAAGTCGCTTTCGTGGTGACTACTTCCCTGTCAAGAAAGACGTGGTTGAGGTAATATAATGAACGCGCCGCTTATGCAGGCAGTTGCAGAACAGGAGGAGGTTCATATGGAAGACTTGGCACCCCAAAGCTTTATAAGACCCCCTAAACACACGCTTAACATGGCGAGAGCTTGTAAAGGTGTTAAGTACATGAACTACCAAGAGCAGGGCTATGGTATCAGAACTCTGGTTTCTAAGAAGAAATCAGCCGCTGATGTCCAGGAGCCTTTGGGACAACCTTTAGACAACTTCTCAGAGATAGACCGGTTGGAAGAAAACCCTATGTCTTTAGAGAAGATCTATGCTAAACATGATCGGGTAGGTACTGGACACACTTCTGACGAAACTTTCGTTATAGCGAAGGTTACCGCTAACGAGGACGACACGATTCGGTGTGTATATGCAGATGTAGACGGTGAATCACCTGTACTAATCGCATCAACAGCATTCGACAGGTTCACAGAGCTTGATGCCGGCAACTTTGTGCGTATAAGCTCTCGTGGTGGAATGAGTAGCCTCGCTATGGTTTCTGTCTCTCGCATATTAGACACGTCCAGTAGCTCTTCTATAACCGCTGCTCGTCTGTGTCATGATTATGCACTAAGCTTACAGACTGACCGTGACCGGTATGTTACCGAGATGGCAATTAAGCAGAAGGAGCACTTGTCTTCGTTTATGCGTCCCGAGAAAGGAGAGGACAGAGTCTACACTGCGACGGTAGGTATATTCGAGTTCGCCGGTAATAAAGCCATCTATGGTGATATTATCCTACAACTACCATCCCGCACTTGGCGTAACAGAGCTATTGACGGAATGCTGGAGAAGGGTATAGCCCAGAACTACGAGAAGACGTTTAGATACCTAGTAGGACTTGCTCCTGAGGGTATCAAGGTTAACGGAGTATCCGTCAAGAGTGAGTGTCGGGAAAAGCAGAATAAGCTAGGCATAGTCTCTAAGCGTTGGTACGTTAACGATAAAGCCGTTGCTGCTGATGATGTAACTGAGATAGTTGCCACTGTTACTTGTTATCCTGATAATCAAGATGCGTATGACGCCTATGTAGCTGTATGCTCCAAGATGTCACTGCGCTTCCATAAAATGGTTAAGGACGGTATTACTTTTAAAGTAGTACCAGACTACCTTATAGGTTTGAGTGAGGCCGACATCCCTACCTACATGAAGACAAACGATTATAGTAGAGCGGTGGAACTTAACGTCTTAGTTAAGAAACGCCCGCTGGAAGCTATGATGATCTACTGGGTAGGTAAGTGGCGTAAGGTACAGTCCGCTAAAGTCAAAAGGATTGATAGAGTACTTAGCAGCACTGATTACAAGTATAGAAATAGTAATGGTTACTATGTAGTGAGAACTGACCCACACAACTGCCCATACGTAACAGAAAAGCAAGCCAGCGAGCATACGTGGTTTTCTGCGCTGCCCGAAAAAGTAAAAAGCAAGGTAAACAAGATAGACGATGCTATGAAGGTTATAGCTCAAGTGGATGACTGTCTTGTCAAAGAAGATCGTGTGATGTACACAAAGAACCACCCTAACGGTAAGCACTACATAGATAAGTCAGACGCAAAACGTGTCTGGAAGCTTGTGCAAGAGTTCTGTGAGATGCTAGACGGTAGTATGGACGAAAGGATCGAAACAATTGAAAAGAGCAGAGAGCTCTTGGAGAACGTTATCGAGCAAGAAAACATTGAGGAGGTAACCTTCAAAGGTAAGAAGGCCTACATCGTGAAAGGACAGTCTGGTGCTACGTACCGCGTCTTACATGACAACGCCTCCGTATATGACCACGCTACTGGTAAGCACATCTGTGTTGTCAATGGCGGCGCAAGTCAAGTTGGATATAACTATATTGTAGGGGTATTAGCTGCTTTAGCGGCTGACAACTTTACAGCTAGGAATATACATACTATCAAAGGCAAAGTTGAAGTATAAGCTTGACTAGAGTTCTAGCGCAGTTTACAGTCTTTTTATGAAAGATTTAGCTGTAACACTAGAATTCATAACACCTTGTCTGGTTCTTGGGCCTATTGACCCTGAAACGAATTGCGAGTATTTCGACAGAGATAGCCGTAATCACGTTATATGGAACCAGACTTGGTGGTATTCCGCTATTAGTAAAACCATAGAGATGTTCGAGCTTAAGAATATTACACCTAAGGATTTTATTTGGGCACCTACCGTAGACGCGGTAACAGGGATACACGAGGTTAAATACTCCGGCTCCAAACTACGTAAACACGAATGCTTCCTTCCAGGTCATGATGTAACCTTCGAAGCAGCCGTTCCACAAGAGTTAGACTTAGAAGCTACTAAAGAGCTTTTTACTCGGATGGGAAAATATTCTGGTCTTAGCCCTTACGGCTATAACCTAGGATACGGTAAATTCAACATCTTATCCATCGAAATAAATTAACCCAAACACAAAGAGGTAATATGGTTTGTAACCTTTACTTTGGGGACTCTTATGTAATGTTTGAACCCCATATACCCGAATCTGTTACTAAATCTCTCACCTACTGGCATCGATCTAGTTCGAGAGCAGGCAACGGACGTAGTAAGCTACAAGGTGAAACTAGGCAGCTCTATAACATAGAAGAGCGTGTTTCTAGAGTAACCCAACAAGTAGCTCCGCACTTGATCACCCTTCCTGGGTTTGCATACAAAATCAAGACACTAGCGGAAGAGGCAGGCTTTGAGGTTAACTTTATCGACGACAGGAGCACACTGCCTGCTATCGATATACCTAAAGCTTTAAGTAAACTAAGACCCTACCAGCACCCAGCAGCGTACACTATGCTAAAGAGTTATGGAGGAATACTAGCCTGCCCAACAGGTTTTGGTAAGTGCGTAAATCCTACAACACCAGTACTTTATGCTGACGGAACTGTCAGACAGATGGGTGACGTAGAGATAGGGCATGAGCTTATGGGCGACGATTCGCAACCAAGGCGTGTATTACACCGTATTGACGGCAACGGCCCTATGTACCGTATTACACCTAAAAACGGAGAGCCTTTCGAGGTGGCTGATCATCATATACTATGTTTGGTGAAGTCTGGTACCTGTAAAAGAGATAAGTACCCTGACGGGAACATTGTTGAGATAACAGTAGAAGACTACCTAAAAAAGAGTAAAACCTTTAAGCACCGACATAAGTTATATAAAGTAGCCGTGGCCTGGTCCGAAGAACAGGTAGAGGTCGACCCATATTGGCTTGGCGTGTGGCTTGGTGACGGAAATTGGGAGAGCCCAGTGGTAACTACCCCAGACACAGAGGTTAAGGACGCTATCTGTAAGTATGCTACCGAAATAGGATCAAAAGTTTCGGTGTACGCTGGCACCTGCAAGCGTTATGCAATAGTTACTGAGCCGGGTAAGCCTAACCCACTGCGTGTCGCTATGGGGAGGTACGGTCTTCTTAAAAATAAAAAGAAGCACATACCTAAGGAATACCTAGTGAATAGCCGGTCAGTTCGCTTACAATTACTCGCAGGTCTTCTAGACTCTGACGGGAGTTTAGCTGCAGGTACGGTATTTGAGTTCTCAGGTACTAACCCCGAGCTAGTAGATTCGGTAGCCTTTTTAGCCAGATCACTAGGATTCAGAGTACATCAGAAGGTTCGTAAGTGTTACGGGTTTGGTAAGGAGGTAACTGCTACCAGGCTTTGTATTTCTGGAGAAACTCAGTTGATACCTACTAAGGTAGTACGTAAACAGGCAACAGCTAGACTACAAAAGAAGAATCCATTAAGGACTTCTTTTACTGTCGAGCCGATACCTGAGGGCCCATACGTAGGCGTGCAGCTAGACGGTAACCATCGCTACTTATTAGGCGACTTCACTGTTACGCATAACACGCATACAATGGCTGGTATTATTAGAGGATTCTCTAGAGCAGAACTTACTGCACGAAACACACCGTTGACTGTAGTAGTTACTCCTGGAGTAGACTTAGCTAAGAAGAACGCTCAAGCACTCGAAGACATATTAGGAAACGAGCGAGATGTAGGATTGGTTTGCACCGGTATCAGAGATTTTAGTGACGACGTGCAAGTGATTACTCCGGAAAGCCTACACAACATAGATTTAAAGAATTGTGGATTGCTACTATACGATGAGGTTCATACCTTAAGTTCGTCTAGAGCAGATTCTGTAATGGAGGCTACTCACGCTATCCGTTATGGCTTTAGTGCAACACCTACTGGTAGATGTGACGGTGCAGACCTTGTTGTTGAAGGATGCTTCGGACCAATAGTCTATAAGAAGACTTATCAGGAGGCTGTTGAAGATGGTGCGGTAGTTCCAATTGAAGTAATTTGGATACCTACCAGTATGCCTAGAAGATGGCGTCAGTTTAAGACTCGTGACGGAACTTATCGTAACGGAGTATGGAACTGCGGTGACTTCCACCAACTTACTAAAAACATACTCGATAAAATACCAGAAGATATGCAGACCTTGGCGGTAGTGGATAAGTTGTCCCACATGGACAATCTTCTTCAGTACGCACCAGAGCTTGCGTATGTACATGGTAGTGAACGAGATAAAGATTTAGTAAAATTAGAACCTAAGACTCTGAAAGGGATTCCTAGGAAGAAAAGAGAAGAAATTTATAAGCTCGTAGAGTCTGGTGAAGCGATGAGAGTTGTGTCATCTGGTATTTACAGAACTGGGGTTGACTTCCCTAAATTAGCGGTGTTACTTAACCTCGCCGGAATGCAATCGAGTATCATAAATACTCAGTTGCCCGGACGAACTGGCAGGACCAGCGATGGTAAGGATTGTGCTTTCCTCATCGACTTTTGGCACGGCTGGGATTGGAATGTCAACAAGAGTGGCAAAAACGTCCCAGGACCACTGTTAAAAGACTGCAAAGCCAGGGAGAAGGTTTATCGTGCTTTAGAATTTTCACAAAGATCTGTGGAAAATCTTGACAACTTATTTAGCTAAGTAAGAGAGAGAGCTTATGACTATTGAAGAACAAACAATGCCAGCTGTGTTGGTGCAGTGTTTTAATGACATTGCAGAAACCTATGGCTTTCGCAGACACGTACCCTCTAAGCGTAATCAAGACGGTTTAGGTAAAGCCGTTAGATGGCTTAAAGAGGTACCCGCCTTAAGTCCACAGGAGTTTATAGGGGCGCAAGTACGAGCTATAGAGGAGTCTAAGGTATCTCAGGTATCCTTTGGGTCGCTTTTCGCCCGTAAACAAGTCTGCATGCTCCGGCTAGGTGCAGACGCTGATATAACCTCTGCGGGGTATGACGACTACCTAGTATATTATACAGTTCTTGTGCGAAACGTGGAAAGAGCTGTAAAGAAACATATACCAGGGTCTTGGTACAGTTGCAGAGACGAGTTACTACTCGACCCTAATAGGAAATATCCACCATGGTTCGTTCTAATGGAGATGGTGGATGTTGATAGCATACCGGAACACGTCCTTAAGAGATTCCAGAGTATGATAAAGAAAAAAGTAGTAGCAGAACCTGCATTGAAAAGACTCCTAAAGGAAAAGTATGAACGAAATAGCGAACACAACAAGTATAAACAGCGCCTTGCAGGATGGCTTTAACGCTACTTTCCAGTATTCGTTAATTGCACACCTAAGGCATCGTCCCGAGTTACTTAAAGTAGCTAGTGGCAAATTACAAATAGATGATTTCGGGTCACCTGCTATACAGGCGGTCTGGGAGACGCTCGATAATTATTATAAAAGATTTGAGAGCATACCGACTGAAGAGGCTTTTATGGTTGAGTTGGTAGGTATTGCTAAAGGAACTACGCCTGGTGCGATGTCAGTACTAAGCGAGGAGCAGCACGTTTCATTAGGGTCTGTCTACACTTACATTAAAACCTTCACTGAGTTTAATGACGAATGGATACGAGTCTCACTACCCGGCTATATAACTTGGGTAAGAGGAACTAAGATCTATGGTGATCATAGAGCAGGTGTCCTTGTAGGGCCTCAAGGCGTTTCTGCCTTAGGGTCTAGTTTAAAAGCTCTAGATGATGATATCAAGTCGATGTCTACTTCTCAAACTATCTATACGCAAGAAAGTTATGACTGTCGTATACAGGAAGAGGATAACGTAGAATCAATACCTACTGGTATAAGTAAACTTGACATCTACCTCAACGGTGGTTTGGAGAGAAGAACTATTGGAATGGTAGCAGCCTGCCCTGGTGTTGGTAAGACGAATACGTTAATCAACTTCGCGGTTGCCGCCAGCTTCACTGAGTACAAGTCTTTAGTAGTAACACTAGAGGTGGAAGGCAGAAAGATGCTGCAAAGATCGGCATGTATGCAAGCAGGCATTCCCGGTAAGACTATGAAGATACCAGCAGCACAGTGGCCAGAGAACCTTTCCAAACGTTTCGATATGTTAAGGAATCCTGACTACCCCGGATGTGGTGCTATATCTTTCTCGGCTTTAGCTGACGAAGCTAGACAAGTTAACGTTAGAGAGATTGACGATGAGATTACGAAGTGGAAGTCTGGGTGTAGAGCGCGGTACGGTACTGACGAAGACTGCGCTGTTGTGTGTGTAGATTGGGTGGACTTGCTTGCAGGCCTTGGTTTCGATAAAAACGAACCAGACTACAAGAGGGTTTGTACAATACTACAAGAGCTCCGTAAGATAGGAGTTAAGCACAACGTTGCTATGTGGACAGCTACACAGGCTAAGGCTGAGGCGTATAACCGAGCTATTGTTCAGATGAATGATATCGCACATGGTTTCGCTAAGTCATTCCCGTTAGATGTGAGTATAGGTATCGGCGTAGACACTCAGAGTCAGATCAATGCTAACTTCTCTGAAGATGGTATGGATGAGGACGATTCTGAACCTGCCTCTGATAAGCACTTGGTATTTACTATAAACAAGAACCGTGAGGGTTCTGTAGGTACACTCAAGGTCTACCAAGCAGACACTCTAATGTTCTTTGATAGTGAAGACGATGCTCTTACACATAAAGATTCTTTAGACGTAATGGCAAACGTAACACCTCTTAAAGCATTCAATGCTAATAGACTCAATGGTCGTTCAGAGATAGCTCAAAACCAGGTAGGTATGATTCGATGAATCCTGCTTCGTTTGAGAGGTATGTTTCTGCTAGGTTTGGTAAGTTTCGTAAGAGTAAAGGTAAGTCTGGTATGGAGTACATGGTGTGCTGCCCGTTCTGTATAACGAATGGTGAGCCTACTAAGGATACGAAATACAAGCTCTCTATGAGCATATCTAAAGGTATCTACCGATGCTGGAGATGTGACGAGGCAGGTCAGCTTAGGAAGATCTTTGGAGAACTCAAGGAGTTAGAGAACGTAGTGCCGGCAGTGCATCAAAAGCCGACAGCTATACCGACTAACATCAACCCTCCTGGGGAGTTATCCTATTTGACAGATCTAGAAGATGGGCATCCTGCTATAGAGTACCTGACGGAGACGAGGGCAGTTCCCTTCGACCCGGCAGAAGTGCAGAATGTCTTCGGAACACGTTACTGCCATCAAGGAAAGATATTCGGAGGTATTTATAACACCACGAATACTTTAATATTTCCTGTATTCCTTAATGGTGTGCTGGTGGGGTGGCAGTCAAGAATGCTTGCAGACCCTAACCAACTCACAGACGAATACATGACTATCGCCGGATTCCGAAAGGATGAAGAAGGTGAGTGGGTTAAACCACCAAAGTATTTCACCAGCCCAGGCTTCCCGAAAGGAGAAGTGGTGTATAACTGGGACGTAGCAATACAAACACCATACTTAGTAATAGTTGAAGGTGTATTTGATGCTATGGCAATAGGCCCGTCAGGAATAGCTACTTTAGGTAAAGGAGTTACAGATAGACAGGTAGCAAACATAATAGACTACTGTGGTCAAGCGCCCAACACACATGTAATTATCATGTTGGACGATGATGCACAAGACGAAGCATTCCAGCTGCAGATGCGGTTGAACTGCTGGGTAAAAGTTACGAACGTCCTTATACAGGGCTATCACGATGCCGGAGATACTCCTAGAGACGAGATCTGGCGTCAAATACATTATAACATACAAGGAGGTGTTAGTGCTCGTTAATGAAGAATACTTCAGCGATAGGCTGCCCGACGATATAGCCAAGCTCGTTGTTACCAAAGAGATTGATGGAAATATCTGGGTACCTGGTATAGGTGCTAAGCCTGCTGACTTGATGGTCATAGGCGCATTCCCACACTGGGACGCTTACAAATACGGAGATCCATTCTTCGGTAGTGGCGGTGATGTACTCAAGAAAGCACTTAGCGACTTGAAGGTAGATATCACCCACACTATATACCTGACGAACCTTGTGAAGTATTTTACTTCAGACGGTATTAAAGATAAAGATTACAAGAGAGGACTAAAACTCCTACTCAAGGAAATCGAAGAGGTGCAGCCTAAGGTTATATTGACTCTGGGCGCAAAGACTTTACCATTCATAACAGGTAAAGAGAAGAGACTGTTATCAGAGAATCGTGGTAGCGTCGTAAGAGGCGGAGCTATTGACGCCCCTATCATCCCTACGTGGTCGCCGGCCTATATAGTAAGGCAGCCTGAGTTCTGGCCGAGTTTTTTACAAGATGTAGAAAAGGCGGCTATACTCCTTAATGGAGGTAAGGTTGTTGAGAAGATAGAGGTTGAAGAGTACGAGCTTGTCCGCAATACGGAAGAGCTGGAAACAGCTATGCAGAAGCTAGAGGGTCGTGCCAAAGCAAACGGTGCTATCTTACTAGCCTTGGATGCGGAGTGGGAAGGTGATCGAGCTATTGACTTAGAGTATGGTTATATGCGTACCCTACAGCTCACTAACGACGACCTCACCATAGTATTCAAGTTCTACCCTTGTAGTCATGAGGATCAGTTCCGTAACCCGGAATTTGATAAGATGCCGCCAGGCACCCCACAGGAGCTTAAGGCGCTGCTTGGAGCGGAGGGTTATGCTAGTGCGAAGATACTAGCTGCTACAGAGTTTTTACCTCTAGACGCTACTAAGGACTATGAAGGGTGTATACCAATAGCAACAGTCATTGATAGACTCAAAGATTTCTTTCAAGACAACAGTGTTGGTGTTATAGGTCAGAACGTTAAAGCTGACGGAGTTTGGTTGCTTCGTTATGGTCTTGATATTCGAGAGCACGTAATTTACGACACGATGCTTGTAGAGCATCTACTTTCCAATATAGGACAGTTCTCACTAGAGGAGCTGACTATGAAGTATACCAACATGGGAAGGTATGATGCGATACTGAATAACTGGAAGCGTTTGAACCCAGGACACACCAAGAGGGGCTATGGAGCCATCCCAGATGACATCCTAATCCCGTATGCTGCTGGAGATACTCAAGCAACTTGGAAAATATTCCAGGCCCAGATGGCGTACATCCAAAAACAGAGGCCTGAGATACTACACCCTCGTGGCGAGACTAAGCAGTACCCTAGTTTGGTACAGTCGACAGTATCTATGCAGAAACACTTGTATGAGTTTGAGTTAGAGGGTTTACCTATCGATCTCGAACTCATGAAGGAACTTACTAAGATATATAATAGTAAGAAGCGAGAACTTAACGCCCAGATAAAAACCTTAGCTTTAGACTTAGGGTTTGAAGATTTTAACCCTAACTCGCACCAGCAGGTCAAGGATCTACTGTTCTCAGCTAAGGGCCTAAAGCTCACGCCAACACACTCGACTGGTAAGAAGAGTAAGGCGTGGGAATGGGTAATGAAGCAGAGGGAAGATGTTCGTAAGAAGTATCACCCCTCTTCAGATGGTAAGGCTTTAGAGATCTTATCCAAGCAACATCCGCTACCTAAGTTAATACTTAACTACTCTCGTATCGCTAAGATGTGCTCAGGGTTCTTAAGAGAAGACGAAGCTGGTGGGCTGACTGGTATGGTGTGGCCTGATGGTAACATCCACCCTGAGTTCGGACAGCTGACAGATACTGGCAGGTTATCATCACGATATCCTAATGCTCAGAACTGGAGTAAGTTAGCCGAGATTAAGATGTGGGAAATATTTGGAGGCAAGAAGAATGCGCCACCATCTATACGTACTATGATTAAGGCACCGCCAGGATGTAAGATTATCGAGGCAGACTTTAAGCAGGCAGAGCTATTCGTACTAGCAGGGCTCTCTGGAGACCCGGTTATGATGGGAGCTTTGACTACACCTGGTAAAGACTTGCATGATGTTACGACAATATCCTCATTTAATATTAAATGTGTTGACGCCGCCGGTAAAACGGTTGATCCTTCCGAGGATCAAGGTATACTTGACATGGCAAAGAACGACCCTGCGAAGCATGACGAATACATAGGTGGGATGACATATCACCTACCTAGTGGACAAGTGCTTACACGGGGCGAGTTTAAAAAAGGTTTAAGAACAGCCGGTAAGGCAGTAAACTTTGGGATAAGCTATGGTCGTGGGGCCGCAGCTATAGCTACACAAATTGAGGTAGAGACTGGTGTTAAGTTGCCAGAAGCTATCGTACAGCAAGGTATCGACGGATGGAAGCAAAAGTTTAAAGTAGCTTGGGCGTTCATCGAAGAGAACCAGTTGAAGGCAGATAACCCTGGATATGTAGACAATCCGTGGGGGCGTCGTAGATACTTCCAAAAGAAGGAACTACGTTCTGAGGTAGCTGCTAACCAGAGAGAAGCAGGAAACTTCCCAATACAATCTACAGTAGCTGATTGTATGGCTTTGGCCGCGGAAATCCTAGCTCAAAAGCGGAAAGAGTTTTCCTTAAACTTCAAGATGATAAATCAGATACATGATGCGTTCATCTTTGTAATTCCGGAAAACGAACTCGAAGAAACATGTAGAGTAATTGAGAGTAGTATGGCAGTAGCTATACCTCTGCCAAGTGGCGGTTCTCTAAGTCTAGGTGTAGACATCGATGTCTATGATAGATGGTGTGCATAGCACGTAATAACAAATGAATAAATAAATAGATAAATAAAGAGGAAACATATGTCGTATGATTTGAATTCTGCCTATAAGCAGTCACAAACAAACATGGGTGGGACAGACAGAGAATTCAGGGCCTCGGTGAAGATTCATAGAGCCAACCTGAAGAAACGTAACGAAATCTACTTCCGTATACTACCTGCCTTCGCTCCCGGCACAGTATCCGTAGCAGCAGATGGTGCGTTAACAATGACAGAGCCTGCGAGTTGGACGACTTTCAGAGATGCAGGACAGGGGCACCTAAACCCTTGGGCACGTATCGTAACAACTTACGATTTCGTAGGTCACGGTAACATACAGGATGGTAGAAGAGTCACCATTATAAGTCCAGAGGTGTTTGACAATGGCGGTGTTTCCGATAACCCAGTAGAAGAGCTTCGTAACGAAGCACGTAAGTCTGCTGAGTGGAAATACCTAACTGAGAAGATCGAAGGCCCTGGTGGTGAATTTCTTGAAGGCGCAGCAATACCTTACAAGTCTACCAAGCTTCTTATGAATATCCTAGACCTAGGGGATCTTGAAAAGGGCGTACAACTAGCCGTCTTCAAGAAGTCCGCTATGGACGCACTACTAAGTGAAAAGGGTATTGCAGCACAGCGTAACAACCACTGAACGGAACAAATGGCAGCAG
>Ga0233410_10000490_pt1 | contig 12342 bp, 15 predicted proteins | sample Na_anoxic_1_MG_FD_179869 | JGI IMG/M metagenome (GOLD analysis project Ga0233410, IMG submission 179869) | Seawater microbial communities from Saanich Inlet, British Columbia, Canada - Na_anoxic_1_MG | ecosystem: Environmental > Aquatic > Marine > Inlet | place: Canada: British Columbia...
AAGAGCTGTACCTATCTGTGATGCTGGAACATCAGTGTTAGCTACATCATCATAAAGCAGAATGTATTTAGAAGATCCATTTATAAGATCCTCACAGTAATAATTACTATTATCAAAACTCTTTGCACCAGCAGTCAATGAAACTATCCATTTTTCAACTATTTCATCATCATTACCACCATCCATAACACATATTGCAACTTCTGTTGCATCGGCTGGACCATAATCAAACTCTGCACTAAAAAGTGTACCAGATACAATAGATTCTGTATCATAATCAGTATAATTTGCAATAGCAACCTTAATATCATTACCTCTAAGGCCAGGGTATTTAGCGAAAATCTGCCATTTAACATCGGCACTAAAAGATGGTGAATAATTGTCTGCATTATCAGAATTACCAATATAATCAACTATTTCTACTGGGGCACTATCATCTGTTGAATCTGCAATCTCTGCACCTGCATTCTCTGCAACAGCAGTATCAACTGCTCTTACCAATTGTAGCTGATTTGAATACTGTAGAAAATTCCATGCTGACCACCAATGTTCATATGTAAGATCATTTGGTTGATAAAACATGCTTTCAAGCTCACTATCTTGTGTCACCAAAGTTCTTTGAAAACATGGACCCCACTGAAACTGACCTACCATACCTGTTACTGCTGTTGAAACAGCAGGAACAGAAACAGATAAATCCTTTTCACTAACTGCAACTTGTGGACTTAAGAAAAACCCCATATTATTTATCTCCTTATTTTAAAATGTTTAAGTATTTAATTTGAATTATCTTTTTAATTATTTACTTTTACAAACACTAAAAACGGAAAATTAATGTATTTTTATTGGAATGAGGGATAATAAGGTCAATTTTGGTAGGAAAAATACAAAAAAAAGGTAGGATGCTTGGCACCCTACCTTTACGATCAAGGAATTTTTATTCCTTTATAGTGCCTAAATATTAGTCAGTATAGTCACCAGTAACAATTTCACCAACAGTCAATGCGCCTGTCAATGGCTTTGTAACTGCAACAAATCCAGCACCTTGAGCGGCATCTGTAAGCTTCAGAACAGCAATACCAGAAGCGGCTGTTTGAACCATAAGATGTAGATTAGCTGTAAGTGCTGTCAGAACTGCACCTGTACTAGCAGTGATTGAGTCAGGGGCGAGTGTAGATGCAAGACCTGCACCAGTAGAATCATCAGATACTATAAACTCAAGATTCCTGACACCTGTAAGGGTATTTCCATCAACATCCTGACATGTGATTGTGATTGTAATTGCATTTGTTGTACTAGCTGCAATTGCAATTGAAAACTGTGCTGGACCTTCTGTCATTGCCCTTACTGACTCAGTTACATCAATCAATGAACCAGAATCATCAATTTTGTTTGCGCCAGATACATATAGCTCCTGACATTTTATTACATCAAATAAATTTTCCATAATTTTTCTCCTTTAATGTGTTTGTTTTAAATATTTACTTTTTAGTTTCTGTTTTTTCCGCTTTTTTCGTGTTTTTAGTTCCTTTTTTTCTTCCCCTTTTTTTCTTAATTGGTTTGTCTTCAGATTCCTTAATAAGAACAGGTTCTACCACAATAACCTTTTCAGGGTCAATAACAGGTTCCTCTTCTACAACAGGAGTTTCAACCACCTCTTCTACCTTTTCAGGTTCTACCTCAACAACAGGCTCTTCAACCTCTTTTACAACAGTCTGTAGTTTAAGTTCGGCCTTGGAAATTGGTCTTAACATAGTTGGAAATCTTCTTGCTATCTTGTCATTATATTCACCAATTCCCTTTTTAACTTCTAGAAATTCCCTTCCACCTGCATCCAGTGTCAATTTGAATGCATTATCTCTCAAATTCTCATACTTACCCATAATTCATCTCCTTTAAAATGGTTTAAAACTATATATTACCAAAAATATCAGATTCTGTCAAGTCTAATATGGTATCTTTTTCATCGTCAAATTGATCTGCCTCATCTGTAGTATTTATATCTTCTTGATCAATAATATCAACTTCATCAATATCAACATCCATATCTTCATATGAATATTCAAATAATTTACATTGTAATTTATATGCATAATTATTATGGTTCAATTGATAGAATCCTTCTTTTGATCCGGCATGAATAATTTCAAAAATTGAATCACCAGCAGGATAGTAAATTAAATCACCATTTTCTGGATCTTCACCAATAACAGCCTTAAAATTCTGAATTTCAGATATTAGTGTTATTTGGTTATCTGGTGTAAATCCAAATTTACTAAAAATATCACCTAAACCATCATATGCTGAAAAATTTTCAATATAGAAGGTAATAGGAACATTACTATTAAATTCACTCAAAACATCTTCACCAAAAATATGATCATCTTTTATTCTGGTTCTGGGTAGATAAAACATATCAACACCTATCATCTGAACTAGTTCATTTGTGGCATTGGAATACAATTCAGCTTCATTATTATCTGGGAAATATGTATTTTTGAAATATTTATTAGACATTATATTGCCCTAATATTGTTTATTAAAAATTGGTAATCTTCATTCAATGGTAAATCAGTACCAAAATCTGAATCATAAGTTGCCTCTAGTGCAACCAATCTAATTGTAGGTGAATTATCTGTTATTGCTAGATCATCACCAGACAACACAATATTAACTGTGGAAGCTGGTGTTTCAACAACATCTGATCTACTATTTACAATAGTTCCATCTGTTTCTGTTAATGACCATTGAAAAGTTTTAGGTGTAACAACCTCATCATTTTCATCATAAAATGAGACTGATATCACATATGTAGAACTTTCAAAAGCCTCTTCTGCTAAATGATAAGCCATTTTATTCTCCAGTTATGACGAATTAACCCCAATAATGAGGTTAATTCGCCAAGTTTGGGTTACTATTATGTTGGATCTGCTATTTCATCATCAAATGTTGGAATAGTTACCGTGTTACCAGATGTCAATGCTTGAGATGTACATGTTGTAGTAAGATGGATAGTACCACCAAGACTAAGTACAATATGTAGAGCTGTACCATCATCTGTTACAGTAACATCTGCCTGTTGAGCTACTGCTATTTTTCTACCATTAGTATCACCTTCACCAATAACGTAGTCACCATTACCATCACCAGCAGTCAAAGTTACATTTGCTAGACTGTTTGTTAAATCTGTTGGTGTACCTGCATCACTAGTTACATCCAATTGTGTACATGTCGCTATAACATCTAAAGCTGCATCTAATACACTATTACTTACTGTTTTTGCCATTTTTGTTTCTCCTTATTATTATCTAAATGTTTGTGAAATCGTATGTTTTACATTTTGAACTTCTAAAACAATACTTTTTGGTTTATCCTTTTTATCTTTCTTCTCTTCTTTCTTTACATCTTTCTTTTCCATTGTATCTTTTGTCATCTTTTATTCTCCTTGTACTTTCATATAGGGTTTAATTGGATATACGTTCATTTTCGGTTGTAATACATTAATTATGGTGTGTATCTTTCCATAAATTGCAACTAAACTAACATTATCTATATTATGATCATGTAACAGGCTCTGAACTGTCAATAATCCTAAAAATACTGTATCTAAACTATGATCATGGACTAAATCATCAACAGTAAGATTATGTTTCTGAGATAGTGTCACACCATCTAAATCTTGACTATGTAATAAATCATCAATCAATAATGTTACATGATATATAATATCAACATTATCTAAATTATGACCATGTAAAAGCTCATCAACAGCAAGTGCATGTTTCTGAGTTAATGTAACATTATCAAGTGACTGACTATGTAACAGCTCATCAACTAGAATACTATGTTTCTGAGTTAATGCAACATTATCCAGACCTTGTACATGTAACAAACTGCTAACAATCAATAATATGGCTGTTGATAGCTCAACATTATCTATTGTATGACCATGTAACAGCTCATCAACAGATAAATTATGTTTCTGAGTCAGATCAACATTATCCAGACCTTGAGCATGTAACAGCTCATCAACAGCAAGTGCATGTTTCTGAGTCAATGCAACATTATCAAGTGCCTGACTATGTAACAGATCCTGAACAATCAATAATATAGCTGTTATCAGATCAACATTATCCAGACTATGACCATGTGTTAATTCATCAACAGATAAATTATGTTTCTGAGTCAGAGAAACATTATCAAGTGCCTGACTATGTAAAAGATCTTGAACAATCAATAATATTGCTGTTACTAGATCAACATTATCTATTGCATGTGAGTGTAAAAGCTCATCAACAGCAAGATTATGTTTCTGGGTAATATCAACATTATCCAGACCTTGAGCATGTAAAAGATCTTGAACAATCAATAATGTGGCTACTGATAGCTCAACATTATCTAATGTATGTGAGTGTAAAAGCTCATCTACAATCAAAGAGTGTTTCTGAGTCAGATCAACATTATCAAGAGTATTACCATGTAACAATTCTTGAACAATCAGAGAGTGTTTTTGAACTAGATCAACATTATCTATGGTCTGAACATGTAAAAGATCTTCAACAATCAATAATATTGCTGTTATTAACTCAACATTATCTAAATTATGACCATGTAAAAGTTCATTTACAGTTAAAAGATGTTTCTGAGTTAATGCAATATTATCTATTGTCTGAGAATGTAAAAGCTCTTCTACAATCAGAGAGTGTTTCTGTGTTAGCCCTACATTATCAAGAGTATTGACATGTAAAAGCTCATCTACAGAAAGACTATGTTTTTGTGTTAATGCAACATTATCAAGTGCTTGTGCATGTAAAAGTTCAGCTACAGCAAGAACATGTTTCTGTGATATCCCTACATTATCAAGTGCTTGACCATGTAACAATTCAGCTACAGATAAAAGATGTTTTTGTGTTACTGAAACATTATCAAGTGCTTGCGCATGTAAAAGATCTTGAACAATCAATAATGTGGCTACTGATAGCTCAATATTATCTAATGTATGACCATGTAACAATTCATCAACAGCAAGATTATGTTTTTGTGTTAATGCTATTGCATCTAAATCATGACTATGTAACAATTCATCAATAATCAAAGAGTGTTTCTGAGTCAGATCAACATTATCCAGAGTATTGTTATGGACCAACTCATTTACAGCAAGAACATGTTTCTGAGTCAGATCAACATTATCTATTGTTTGTGCATGTAATAATTCAGCTACAATTAAAAGATGTTTCTGAGTTACAGATAATGCATCTAAATCATGTGAGTGTAAAAGCTCATCTACAATCAAAGAGTGTTTCTGAGTCAGATCAACATTATCAAGACCATGTGCATGTAACAATTCTTGAACAATCAACATTGTAGAAACTGAAAGATCAATATTATCTATTGTCTGAGAATGTAAAAGCTCTTCTACAATCAGAGAATGTTTCTGAGTTAATGCAACATTATCTAAACTATGACCATGTAACAATTCAGCTACAGCAAGACTATGTTTTTGTGCTAAAACAACATTATCAAGAGTGTTATTATGTAACAATTCTTGAACTAAAAGTTCATGTTTCTGGGTCAGAGCTATTGCATCAAGTGCCTGACCATGTAACAATTCAGCTACAACAAGAGCATGTTTCTGAGTTACAGAAACATTATCTAATGTTTGACCATGTGTTAACTCTTGGACAACAAGAGCATGTTTCTGTGTCAAAGCTATTGCATCAAGTGTATGACCATGTAAAAGGTCATTTACAGCTAAAAGATAACTCTGTAAAATATCAACATTATCTAATGTATGTCCATGTAGCAACTCTTGGACAATAAGAGCATGTTTCTGGGTCAATGAGACATTATCAAGAGCATGTGCATGTAATAACTCATTGACAACCAAACTATGTTTTTGGGTCAATGAAAGACCATCAAGAGTATGTGAATGCAATAACTCATTGACAGTAAGGGTAATACCTGATTCAAAATCCCAAATTCCAAATTGTTGTGTTAATCTAATCTCTTCACCAGCTCCAGTTAGGGCACGATTACCAATTTCATCATAAGGATTTGTACCTGTACCCTTTGCATCATCAATTTCCCATGCTAAAGAAGTATCTGGGTTTGTTGTCCATACATCAGTATATTCAGTATATGTAGAACCTGGGGTTCTGGTTGCTCCATTATATCTAGTCCCATTAACATAGACCAATGACCTTGATCCACCACCAGCTCCAACATCTCTAGATTTATGGAAAATTGAGAAACTATTTATTGATGTTGCACTAGTTAATGATGGTACTACAGTACCATAATCATTATTGGCGTTAGCTCCATCGTTATTACCATTATAGGTGGTATCGCCATCATCATTACCTTCAGTCTCATCAATTTCAGTATAATTACTACCTCCTGTAGATACATTCCATTGCGAGGTAACATCAGAATTTGGATATATGTTTTCAATTGGCATATTATTTGCTCTTTAATTTTTCTAGATCTACTTCTAAATATGTGTCATACTCATCAATCATATCATCTTCAACTTCAATCTCTGTTCTTATCATTACATGTTTATTATTATTGGCATATGTTTCTAGGCCAGATATTGTACTAAAACCATGTGTTTGGAGAAACCCACTAGTAAAAACATTTGATAAAAATTTAGAATATATTTTTGAATCTATAATAGTTTTATCTTTGGTTTTAACTTTAACTTCTGTAATATCATCAAAATAACCTAATAAAATCCATAAATCTGTTCTTCTTTCTTCAATAGTTTTATTATTATCTCTAATCATCCTGATAGCCATATATGTTCCATCTGGAAATTCTGGCCCAAACCCCTCACCATTAGCAACTTCTGCCTCAGTAGGCATATTCCATGCAACTTCTCTAATAATAGTAGAAAACCCAGTTCCTACTTCTATATCCAAATCTGTTTGATTTGATAGATCTTTAGCCATTTTTGTCTTTTCCGTCTTTACATTTTTGACATTTGTCAATAGCAATACCTCCACATTTTTTACAATATATTAGTTTTTTTCGTTTTAGCATTGCTAGTGGTTTAGAGTAATCTCCCGTTCCTACACTTGTATTTGTTACCTCTTGAATCAACTTTTTCATTTTATTTGTCTCCTATGTGTTCATCTAGTATATAAACCTTTGTATTTATTGGTTTATTTTCTATCCGTATAATCTCATTTTCTTGACTGTATCCAACATCCTTAGATAATGAATTCAAAAACTTTGTATTGAATAATAAAGCCTTTTCAGAAAATGTATATTCCAGAACAATAGGAATTTTATTCATGTTGTTTGGTCCACTTGCAAAATCAAAGGCTGTGTCAAATGATTCTGACCAACTCTGAACCTTAGATCTACCAGCATATTTATATACCCCAACACTTGTTGGATCACCCCAAATTTTACGTTTGGAGCTTGGTTTTAGATCCTTTATATTTTTTACATCACCCTTATCAATACCAATTCCTCTATATAAAGTCTTGGAATTTGGTTTTATGACTTCTGGATAATCTTTTTGACATTTTTTAAGCTCATTGAATGCATGAATCAGAACAGAATCAACACCCTTTCTGTCATATTCACCAACAATAAAATCTTTCACAAAACTAAATATCATCTTTTCGGTTGGTGTATCGGCCTCTTTTTCCTTCTTATAGAAAGGTTTAAGCTCACCAAAAAGGTATTCACCAAATCTAGCTTCACACTCAGATGTTTTCTGTTCTGTCAAAAATGTCTTAAAATTCATTATGCTATCTCAAAATCTATAGGTTCAGAATATCTATCTTCAAGTTGCTCCTCAAGTTTCTCAATTTCACCTTCTGCTTGAGCTAAAATATCAGAATAATTGAACTGGGCACCACCGGGGAGTGCAGCACCTGAGTATTTACCAATATTCAAACCACCCCATTGTTTCTTTGCAAGTGCAACAGCATATTGTTTTAGCCACCTATCACCATAAATATCTTCCAGATCTAATTCAGACTGATAAACTCTTAATGCATACGAAACATCAACTTCAGGATTAACTAAAAGATGAAGATTTTTTGATACTGAGTTAAAATCAAATAGAATTTCTCTATTGTAATAATTCCTAGTATTTTGTATGTTTTGTCTCCATATTTCAGTACTGATAAGATCATTATCAAAATAAAATCCATATTGGAAAGATTCTTTTATTAATAGTGGGTCATCTGCATAATTATAGGAATCTGACCCCAATATTTTAATAACATCATGTACATTTGAATCTAATGTATAATTTTGTGTATCTGCTGTAACATCTAAAAAAATGTACTCAACATTAACACCATCATAATGAGATTCATAAAAAAGCTGAACCGCATCATCTATGGCATCATTGAGTTGACTATCATCAATTTCAACATTAATAACAGGACTACCCAATTTCCTTAAAATATATTTCCTAAATTCTTTTAAAGTCATATTTTCCTCTTTGTTTTAATTATTTACTTTTTAGGAATGGAATAGGAGGGAAAAAATAAAAAAGACCCTAATAAATTAATATTAGGGTCTTAAAAGGAGGAAACGAATGTGGTCAGCTTGGGAAACCACACTGTTTTCTGATATTGTCTTATTCTATGCTATCTGTTACTGTTCCTTTTGCCTTATCATATGATCTCATTGCACTTATTCCCAACATACCTGTCAAAAGGGTCAATAAAGCTCCAATATCAAGTATTGGTGGATAATCTAGCTCTGAAGGTACCCAACCCATACCCTGTGCCAATGTCCATATCCATATCAAAAATGGATAGGCTATAAACTGATATGCTATTGATGCAACACAAACCCAACCTACTGCTGGTCGCCAACCTGCAACAAATATTGATTTGTGTGTAGCCTCTGTTTGATTGATTGCCATTTGACCTTTCAATAGATCAGCATCAATCTTTTTATTATCTAGTTCCATCTGTAATCTTTCTTCATCAGATGTCACTAAATCATCTGCAACACTACCTATTCCCTTAACTATACCACCTAAATCAAGATCAAAAATACCCATTACATAACTCCTTTTAATGCCCTATTAACCCAACCTAACAAAAACTTTGATTGTGATCTATTAGAATTACAAATATTTGCATATCTGGCAATTTTGGCAATACAAAAGGCAGGAATAAACATAGATTCCTCTATGGTATTTATTTTTTCTAATGTTTTTGGACCAATTACACCATCTGGTGTTGACCTTACTACAATTTGAGCTAATTTTGACGCAATACCAGTTCCAGCATTTACAGCAAAATCAAATATTGAATTTGCAACAATCTGAGAATCAATTTCAGAACATTTTATTCTATCCCAAAAATTGACCAGATAAAACTTTTCAACCATACCGATTAAATCACTTGACATATTATTATTGTCAATGAGTTTCCACCCTTCCCATGAAGGGTGATAATTTCTGGCTATTCCTGCATAGGTCATACCACCACTATCACCTTCAACAGTATGGAGGATATAACCCCCTTCATTTTCAATCATCTTTTCAAATGCAGTTGCAAAAATAGCCATAATTAACCTACTTTACCTGACCCAAATCATCCTTGAGAGTTATGAGATTCTTCATAGACTGATCAACCTGCTTAATCATATCATCAACCTGACCCACATTAATATCTTCCTCAACATTATCAAGCTTTTCCCCTGTTAGTGGGTCAAACTGCTTAATGGTGACTTTGATATCATCTGAATCCTCAACCTTTGTAAATGAAACTGCACCCTTTTCCTTCAAAATGTGATAATAACCTACTTCCATAATTTTGATCTCCTTTTTAAATAATTTATCTACATAGTATATACTATTTCAATAATTTTGTCAAAATTATTTTACTCTAATTCATAATCATCAATAATATCCTGAATATTTTCTAATTTTTCTGTATACATATCAACACTATCATGTAGATTCATGATATGACCAATAATTCTCTTCTTTTCTCTTAATATATCTTTAATAGAAATATTTTCCTGAATAGGATCTAAAGCAGATCCATCTTCAGAAGAGAAAACTTTTTTCTCAAGGATGAGATTGTTCCTATCCTTTGATATTGTCAGTGACTTTTTAATTTTGTTTGATTTATAATTTTTAATATTGTTCATATTTATTCTCCTATTATTTATTTTCTAGTGCCTCTACTCTATCCATTAATTGAGATATTATAGTTTCATATGATTTATTTTGCTCCCAAAGTTGTTTGATTTTATGTTGCATAGCAGGAACTGCCATTCCATATTCAATACCTAAAAGATTTCCATCTTCATCAGTATATGTGAGTTCTGGTTTTATTTCTTGTACCTCTTCTGCAATCCAACCTTCCTCATATAAATTTTCATTAATTGGCTCATCTGACCATTCAAATGTTCTTGCCTGTGTTTCTGGATCTATGATGTCTATTCTTTTTCTTCTTTGGAATGTTTTAGTATCAATATCAAGCAACCAATCAGATTGACTATCAGAAAAAGAGTTGATATTCATCTTGTGTGCTTTTACAGAAGACAAACCACCAAGTTCACCATCAGATTGAATATAGCAAGTCCTTGGCGTTGTTACAGTATTGCCATAAACTTGAGGTAGTCTAAAATATTGACCAACAGACATCCGAGAATCAATTTGTAGAACAGAACCATATCCTATTTTTAATTTAAGAAGATCATCTGTTGATGCATCAACACCTGCTCCTATTAAGATATTATGATCACCAATTGTAACACTTGCTCCTGCACCAGTACCTAAACATATATTATTGATTCCCGTAGTTATGCTTGATCCTGCACCATTACCTATTCCAATATTAGAATCTCCACCAATATTATCATTTCCAGCACTTGTACCTATATACACATTATCATTACCACCAGCAAATGTTCCTAATGCACCAGCTTCCGACCCAATACAGACATTTCTATTTCCTGTTGTTATATTAGTACCAGTATTTTGACCCATGAGGATATTACCAGCACCACCAACTAAATCATATCCTGTACGATAACCTATACAAGTATTGTGACTATCAATAGCAACACCAAGACCCATTGCTTCATGACCTATTGCAATATTATAATCCATAGATGTTCCAGTTGCATTAAATCCTGCATAATATCCCATAAAGATATTACCAATACCATCAGCTAAATCTGCACCAGCATAATGACCTATAGCAGTATTAAAATTTTCACCAATAGTCAATGTACCATTACTTATTGCACCAGTACCAATTGCAATAGTTCCTTGAGCAGATGTAATGCCAGTACCAGCACTTTGTCCAATTAATATAGAATCAGCTCCTGATGTCAATTCATATCCTGCACGATAACCTATACAATGATTATAATTACCTGTTGTTATTCCATTGCCCATTGCCTCATAACCAATCACAACAGACTCATCTGTAGTTGTTGCATTATAACCTGCCTTATGACCTAGAAATGTATTTTTATTACCATCTATTTCATAACCAGCAAATGATCCTATAGCAACATTATAACCACCTGGGTCATACAGACCTTCACCAATAGAAATATCTGAACCACCATTACCATTAGCTAATGATTTATAACCAAGTGCAGTATTATATATTACACCCTCACCAACAGTGGTCCCTACATTATTTCCTGAGTAATAACCAACCAAAGTATGTAAATCTGTGAGAGACGTAGTGAGAGCGTTACCAGCCATATCACCAATTATAACGCATTGATTTGCTGTAGTTAAATAATGTCCAGCACTATTACCTAAGATAATATTATTATTACCAACAGAAATATTAGATCCTGCTAGACTACCAATTAATATATTTGATTCACCACCTACTAAATCATATCCTGCCTGATATCCAATAGCAATATTATCATTACCAGTTGTTATACCAAGACCCATTGCTTCATAGCCTATAGCAACACTATTATTTGCACTTGTCGCATTTTGCCCTGCATATGAACCAATAAATGTTGATGTTGTTCCAGTGAAAACATTAGCAGATAAGTAACCAATAGATACTATACCTGTTTGAGATGTTAGAGCATTACCAGCAGATCTACCAATTATTGTATTTAATGAACCACCTGTTATCAGCTCACCAGCATATGAACCAATTAAAATATTTGAAGCTCCAGTTGTTATACCAAGACCTGCTTGATATCCTATCATCACATTATTATTTGCAGATGTTGCAATATAACCTGTTTGATAACCTATACCAATATTATAATTACCAGTAAGGACACCAGAACCAAAAGATTCATAACCTATAGCAACAGTATCATCTGATGACGTTGCATACTGCATGGAAAATGGCCCCATTCCAATAT
>Ga0233410_10000491_pt1 | contig 12339 bp, 10 predicted proteins | sample Na_anoxic_1_MG_FD_179869 | JGI IMG/M metagenome (GOLD analysis project Ga0233410, IMG submission 179869) | Seawater microbial communities from Saanich Inlet, British Columbia, Canada - Na_anoxic_1_MG | ecosystem: Environmental > Aquatic > Marine > Inlet | place: Canada: British Columbia...
ATTCTTGATAGAGCTGCAAAATCGCTAAAGTATCAAATGCATCATGAAAAACATTCTAGTCAGCGTAGTTTTGACAACCTTGAGCACCCTGTTGTCAGGAGGATTTGCCGCAGCTTCAGACAAACCTAATATTGTGCTGATCCTTAGTGATGATCAAGCATGGACCGATTATGGGTTTATGGGACATCCCGACATCAAGACGCCAAACCTCGATGCCTTGGCTGACGAGAGTTTGGTGTTTGAGCGTGGTTACGTCGCCTCGCCGCTCTGCCGCCCATCACTCGCTTCTATTATCACCGGCCGCTATCCCTTCGATCACGGCATCACAGGCAATGATGCAGATGGCTACAAGAACCGAGCCGCACTTGACCTGCCATTCCGTGCTAATTTTCATCAGCTCCCCAGCTTTGTCAAACTACTGACCTCTAACGGCTACCTCGCCCACCAGTCAGGAAAATGGTGGGAAGGGTCATTTAAAGACGGAGGCTTCACACACGGCATGACTCATGGCGATCCGAAACGAGGTGGCAGACACGGTGACGCGGGCCTAAAAATCGGCCGGGAAGGCCTGACCCCCGTGACGGATTTTATTGATGAAGCAGTCTCTAAAGATTCTCCCTTCTTGCTCTGGTACGCACCATTTCTCCCACATACTCCGCACAACCCGCCTGCGCGCTTACTCAAAAAATATACCAGCCCAGATCGCGCACCAGATGTGGCTAAATACTACGCCATGTGTGAATGGTTCGATGAGACTTGCGGTGAGCTTCTCGGCTATATCGATGACAAAAAGTTAAAAGAAAACACCATAGTTATATACATCTGTGATAATGGCTGGGTGGCCAGATCCGTCAACGCCAAGGACCCTAACCAGAAACTCTGGAAAGGCTATGCCCAACGCTCCAAGTCATCTCCCTACGAGAACGGAATCCGCACTCCTATCATGGTTAATTGGCCCGGACACATGAAACCTGGCCGGAGTGATGCGCTAGCGCACGGTGTCGATTTATTCCCAACCATCGCCGCCGCAGCGGGCCTCAAAGCACCAGAGAACTTAGCTGGAATCAACCTGCTAGATAAAGCCGCTAGAGACAACAGAAAGATTGTATTTGGCGTCTGCAACTCGACCCACAACATGACTCAGAAAACCACAGAGGATACCACCCAGTACCTTTGGTGTGTCGAGGGAGACTGGAAGCTCTTGCTGCGCTATAACGGCATAGATACCACAAAATATAAAAATCTTCACAGCTGGGATACCGCACCCTTTAGATTATTTAACCTCAAGAATGACCCGCAGGAAAAACTAGACATCTCGTCAGTCCATCCTGAAAAAGTCAAATCTCTACGGAAGAAAATCGAGGCTTGGCACTCTGTTGATTGATATCAGAGAACTCTCGCTATAAAGCCTCTAGCCAAGGATCGCCCCGTCTATCATGACGGGGAGATTACCTGGTTTTAAAGTGGCTTGAGAGCAATCGATCCCTTCTCCTCAATCAGTTCTGGCCCAGCATCTTTGAATTTCAAAAAATGTGCCGTCAGTTTGTGAGCATCTAGGTTTTCAGCAGATTTCCATTCTTCGAGGAGATAGATCGTGCCTGATTCATCCGAGTAAGCATCATACTTGATGCAGCCCACTTCATTGCGGGAGGGCTCTATTAACGACTGCACCAGAGTATCGAGTTCAGTGCTTTTACCCGGCTTTGCTTTAAGCTGTATTAATTTAGTAATCATATTGGAGATGTGAAAAATGCGCCGCTCGGGTCATCGAGTAAAGATCAATCAATTTTTTCAGCATTGGCTGAATACTCGCCATGACCACGATTGGCTGTAGGCCAGCCCACACAGAAACCACTACCTACGAGACAGATAGCGTAGTGTTGGACATCAAGGAAAACGTAGAAGAGGCTTCTAGCCTCTTGATCAGTAAATTAGTCGACTGAGTCAACTTCCAAGGCCAATGTGAGCATCCCCACGATAGCCCTCCATAGACTCACACTTTTTTTTGCGATCCCTTACAGATCAATGGATAGAGTCACCCACTTCAGATGTTTTCTGACTACTATATTGCCATTGGCAAGTGGACGTTGGTAAATGAGGAACCTTGCAATCTCACCGTCGAACGATTCCTTACCGGGATGTTAGATCGCATCACGTTCCTGACCGACCGACATCCGTGAAGGGTTTGCGTCAGCTTGAATTCTGGATCAGTAGCAGCGTATCAGGGGACAGAACACTAGCTTCCTGTCACTAGTTTGTAAATTTAAAATCCCCACATCCCATGACGTACGTAAAAACCCCGCAAAGCGTAGAACGATGCGGGGGTTTTGAGTTTTGAAAATTGGGATGAGCTAATTAGGCGTCCTTTTTCTTCACAGTTTTTTCGGTCGCTGTGTATCCCTTGGCTTTGAGGGCCTTGATGAGATCAGCGATTTTCACGGAATCCTTCGCGGTGACGACGGCTTCTGCTTTATTTCCGGTTTTTGGACCGCATTTTGCTTTCGAGACTCCTTTGACGCTTGTGAGTGCAGACTGCACTCTTTTTGGACAACCGGATGGTCATTTAAGGCCCGAGACTTCGAGCGTGACGGTTTTTTCGTCAGCGGCGACAGCTTCAGCAGCCTGCGCAACGCCATTCACTGCTGGAGCAGCCATGGCACCAGCGGAGAGAACTGCGAAGGCAGCAATCATGGTGATTTTAGTTTTCATAATCTTAGAATGAGATCGGTGGCAGAATTGCTCCTTAATCTCACCTGCCAGTGAATCAGAAAATTGGAGGTTCGCCTAAATCTTTTTTCACTCCTGCACATGTGAACCTTTTTGCACGATCCATTCAGTACATCGTGGTCAGACAATATGATCCGGACTAGTGATTCGTGTGAATCTTTGGTAGAAAACTAGTTTCATCGTACAGGCCAGCTCACACTACACGGGAGTTTTTGAGCTTCTATCCAGCCAGAGATAAATCCCCTTTTGTACAGAATTATCAGGAAAACCCCTAGCAGTTGACCAGCAAGCAAGCTCACTTAATTTATTGCGTGGAGTGTGAAATAGCTGCGAAGATTGCATCCAACTTTGTGTTTTTTGCGATACCAAGTTGCTTCACTTCACGTTGGTGGCTTGAATTCCACGGTTGCTTTTTCTAATTAATTAGGGAAACTTAAGTTCCTTAATTTACTTATGTCTCGCCACGCCCGAAAATCGACACCCCACCGCCGTTCTCACGGATCAGGTAGACGTGCCCAGCGGCCTAAGCTATGGGAATCCATCCAAGGGGCGAATAAGCGAGCCCACCAACGAGCGAACCAACGCAGCTGGCGACGCAGAGGACTGACCTCAGTACGAGCAGCGATAGCCGATACCTATGAGGACGACTATTCACTGCCAACGGGCCAGCTGCTCCTGCGTTCCTTTTTGGCTCTCTTCCTTCTGCTCCCCAGTGCTATCAGCACTCTAGCTCTGTTCACGATTGCTGAGCACACTGGTAAATCGCACTTCTGGATGGAGCTGCTGCGCTCCCGTCCATTCATCTTCTTTTTCACTGGCTGCTTTCTGATGTGCGGGTGGTTCTACTCTAAATTACTGAGTAATTTCTTCCTCTACCTCTACGTGCTTGGGCATGAACTGACCCACGTCATTTTCATCTACATCTGCGGTGGCAGGGTTTCAGGCTTCAATGTCAGCCTCAATGGCGGCTACGTGATGACGAATAAATCCAACATCCTCATCGCACTCTCCCCGTATTTCGTTCCCTTTTGGTCGTTTGTCGTTCTACTTATTTCTGGACTACTGCGTCTCTTCTGGGACATACCTTACCACGATTATGTGCTGTACTTAGCCATCGGAGGCACATGGACATTTCATCTGGCGTGGACGATCTGGATGATCCCGCGCGATCAACCCGACCTCAAAGAAAATGGCACATTCTTCTCGGCAGTTCTCATTTACATGGCAAATGTACTCCTACTAGCGACGATGCTGTGCCTCGTTCCTGGTGGGCTTAATTTCAAAAGCTATGCAGTTCACTGGGTGAGCCTATTCAGCGGCGCAATGGACTTTTCTGAAACTATCCTGCGTCAAGTAGTCACGCAGCTCTAAGCCTCTTAGCTCGATGAATTTCATCCTCGGCCCAGTCTTATTCAGGTAAATGGTTGACAAGCGAAGCAATCTTTGCAATCTCCGCATCCCGCCGCGTTGGAAACGTGGCACAACCTTATCAAGACTATGAAAGCTGATATCCATCCTGATTACCACCCGGTAATCTTTCAAGACATGACATCCGGCAAGCGTTACGTTACACGCTCGACCGCGAAATCCGGCAACAAAGAGACTATTGACGGTGTAGAGTACTACATCCTCTCAATGGGCGTGACTGCTGACACTCACCCGTTCTACACAGGTAAGTCCACATTTGTGGATACCGAAGGTCGCATCGACAAGTTCCAAAAGCGTTTTGGTTCCTCTGTCCGTCGCGCGAAGAAGCCATCACTCGGCTAATTCCCTTTCGAGACACTTTCAAAAAGCTTCACGAGTTCTGCTCGTGGAGCTTTTTTTATGCCCGTACATCTCCGGTTAGAGCTACAAAGTGACGATTTTACTGGAGTCCTTCGGCTATCAGAAGCATAAATCCCTTTATCTGCAGTGAGTAACCCCGATCAGCAGAGAGATCCAGAGATGTTTGATGTAGCCCTAATCGTTCTATTTGCCCTTGTGGGAAATTTCTTGTTCAACAAGCTAGGGCTTCCCGGGATCCTCGGGATGATTGCCACGGGCTTGATTCTAGGCCCCAGCGGATTCAACATCATTCACGACGGCACCCTTGAAGGGCTGAAGGAATTTAAAACCGTTGCCCTGATTATCATCCTGATTCGAGCGGGCTTAGGCATCAGTAAAAAAACACTCAACAGGATTGGTGGCCCCGCCATCAAGATGGGAATCATTCCCTGTCTGATCGAAGGTGGAGCTATTACTTTGCTGGCATGGCAAGTCTTCAATTTTCAGTTCTACGAAGCAGGCATGCTAGGGTTCATCATCGCCGCCGTTTCTCCGGCGGTCGTGGTACCGGCAATGTTGGAGCTGAAGAATGGAGGCTTCGGCAAGAAGAAGGAAGTTCCGACATTGGTGCTGGCTGGGGCATCGCTAGATGACGTGATAGCGATCACACTCTTTGGCGTCTTCGCTGGACTCGGTACCGGCCAAGAAACCAACTGGCTAGGCGTGCTGGTCGGTGTCCCCGCTGGAATAGCAATAGGAGCTCTCGGAGGCGCCCTACTTGGCTACCTTTTGGTCTGGTTTTTCAAAAAATTCCACATGCGGGACACGCTCAAGATCATCCTCTTTGTAGCCATAGCGATCTTGTTCTACGATTTCTCTGAACTGCCAGCGGTAAAGAACACCCTGCCCATAGCGGCGCTGCTCGGAATCATGGCTATCGGATTTGTCATCCTGGAGCGTCACGATCAACTGGCTGGGAGGATGGCTGCAAAATTTGGCAAAATCTGGGTCTTCGCCGAGATCCTCTTGTTCGTCTACATCGGCACCGAAGTCCGCATCGCCGAAATCGCCCTTTCTTCTGTCGGCACTGGGCTAGCGGTTCTCTGTGTTGGGCTCATTGCCCGGAGCGCGGGCGTGTTGATTTCACTCATCGGCTCTCAGCTTAATTTCAAAGAGAAGATGTTCTGCATGATGGCGTATTGGCCGAAAGCCACTGTTCAGGCGGCAATTGGTGCCGTGCCCCTCACATTGGTGCTCTCTGGGAAAATAGCTGACACCTCCGAGGAGACTGCTCAGCTGATACTCGCAATCGCAGTACTGAGCATCATTATCACCGCGCCATTGGGTGCTATTTGCATCAAGATCTTCGGTAAAAAACTCTTGGTGAGCCATTGATTAGAGGAAATCGGATGCTTAGACAGGATTCACAAAATCTCTCAGGATTCACAAAATTATTCTTTGGGTTGAAAACCTCCATATGGGTGTATTTAAAATTCTTTTCGGAGCCTGATGATCTCGTTCTTAGATGACGTGAGAATCGGCTTTTCAAATCCTTTTAGACGATTACTCTCCGAGCATGCTCGCAAACGCACAGGCTGTATTTTTCGACTTCGACGGAGTCATTCTAGACACCGAATGGCCAATCTACCAAACATGGCTCAAACTCTTCCGTTCTGAAGGGCAAGATTTGCCAATCGAAACCTATGTCCAGTGCATTGGCTCAGATTTTGATACTTGGTCACCAGAGACGCACCTCGAAGATATCACAGGCAAGAGCTACGACTGGGACACCATCAACCCCGGCCGACAGATCGAAATACACGCCGCCCTGCAGGACCCAATAGCCCTACCAGGCGTGCGCGATTTATTTGAACACCTTTTCGCAGAAGGAACCCCTATCGCCGTCGTATCCTCCTCATCACATAGCTGGGTCGACACTTGGCTCGAGAAACTCCATTTGACGCCGATGGTCACGACCTCCATTTGCAAAGGCGATGCGCCACGCATCAAGCCAGCTCCTGACCTCTACCTCGAAGCCGTCCGCCAGATCGGACTTCCGGCCATCGAGTGTCTGGTGATAGAAGACTCGCTCAATGGCACGAAATCGGCCATCGGTGCCGGTTGTCAGACCTGCGTCGTTCCTTCACGTCTCACCGACAGCCTCGATTTCTCGATAGCAGATAGAGTGGTTGGCTCGCTGAAAGAACTTCTCCCCGCTGAGCGTCTAGTTTCAGAGTAAATCACATTTTCCTATGTACCTTTTAAACAAAGCATTTGAGCTACGTAATAAAGCCAACACAAACATCGATGAAAAACCTTTCCTCGAGCACTTGGAAGACCTGCGCACCACCATCACGCGAATTGTCGTTACTCTACTGATTGCTACCATTGCGTGCTATTCACTGAAGGACATCCTCATGGACCTCTTGCGCAAGCCGCTGGAAGTTGTCTGGGAGCAATCCCAGCAGGAACGCCTGCCTGAGACTATTACCCCTGACCAATGGGAACAAGCGAAGAGCGCCTCCCATAATTCATCCGGCTTGAGCCCTGAGGAAAAAACTGTTTTCTACGCTCAATTCAAAGACGAAGACCTCGCCTTCTATGCCGAGTGTGCTGGCTACTACCGTGCTGCTCAGTCGCTCGAAACCCTGGAGGAAAAGCAGCAATTCATCGATGATTTACCCAATATTGATCCTAAGCTCAGGACCACCGTCAAGGAACTCCTAGTGGGTGAACCTAGCGCTAAGGTCGGAGCAAAAAACAAGGTCATCAAGATGCAGTCGATGCACCCGACCGAGACCTTCATGCTCTCGCTCAAACTGGCATTCTTTGCCGGTGTGATCGTCTCCTTCCCCTTCATCTTAGTCTTTGTCCTACAGTTCGTTCTACCTGGTTTAAAATCCACTGAACGCAAAGCTCTTTGGCCAGCACTCATAGTTGGCTTTGGCCTCTTCCTCACCGGTGTCTTTTTCTGCTACTTCCTAGTTCTACCTAAGGCTCTAGAATTCTTCTACGTCTATTCTGGCAGCATGGGAGTTGAGAACGAATGGCGGATCGGTTGGTACATCACCTTTGCCACCCAGTTCACCCTCATCTTTGGTCTCGCCTTTGAACTTCCTGTCGTCGTCATGACCTTGGTAAAACTTGGCCTACTCGACTACGACCTCATGAGCCGCACGCGCTCCTACGCGGTTGTTTCCATCTTTGTGATAGCAGCGATCATCACCCCGACTGGTGACATGCTCACGCTCAGCATGCTGGCGGTACCAATGTCCTTGCTCTACGAAATCTGCATCTGGTTCGCCTACTTCAGCCGAAAGAAAGAGCTAGAAAAGGAAGCTGAAGAAATGGCTAGCTACGAGCCACGCCTAGTTCCAGCTCCCGGCACTGTCGCTGCAAACTACGACGACGCTAGCCACGATCACGACAAAGAGCACGGACACGATTATTATCACGACCATGATCATTACCACGGAGACGATCATGGACACGACCATGACCATGACCATGACCATGACCATGACCATGACCATGACCATTACCATTACCACGGAGACGGACACGATCACGATCACGATCACGACCATTACGGACAATATCCAGAGCATCAAAATGACACCGAAGGTGAAGAGTTCGACGACGGAGAAGTAGACTTGCTCACCAGTGAAGGTCAATCACCCGAGACTTTAAATGACATAGAGCCTCCACACGATCCTCATACCGAAGAAGACACTAGTAAACCTGAAGACGAAAAATCCGATGATCCGAGCCCAGACGTACCTTCAAATGGTACCAACACCACTGACTCAGACGACTCAGACGACTCAGACGACTCAGACGACTCAGACGACTCAGACGACTCAGACGACTCAGACGACTCAGACGACTCAGAAAAACCTAAAAACCCCTAAAAACCCAGCCCTATTAGTATGAAATCAATGACCGGATTTGGCCGCGCATCGCAGGCCACAGAAACCCTTATCGCCAGCATCGAAGCTAGCTCAGTCAACCGTAAACAGGGAGAAATAGTCGTCCAACTACCACGTAACTATGCCGAGCTCGATTCTGAAGTTCGCAAGTTCGTTCTAGGCAAGATCTCACGTGGCCGTGTCTCTATTAATATTTCACTAGAGCAAACAGACAAGGCACCGAGCCCGATCAGTGTCGACGTGAAACGCGCTCAGGCACTCTCAGACGCCCTCAAATCACTCAGTCACGAGATTGGTCAACCACTTGACATCACCGCCACCGACATCCTTCGCGCACCAGACATCATCAAGTTCGAGGACAAAAAAGTCTGTATCGACTCTGTGAGAGAAGTGATCATGCCCGCGCTAGAGTCTGCGATTACCAGCTTAGTCGAGATGCGGAGCCGTGAGGGTGATGATCTAAAACAAGACACACTAGACCGACTCGACACTCTCGAAACTGAGGCGAACTCGATCGAGTCGCACTCGCCTTCAGTCATTGCACGTTACCGTGAGAACCTCCACCGCCGTCTCAAGGAGTCTGGCCTAGAGCTGGACCTCAGCGACGAACGCGTGCTCAAGGAAGTCGGAATTTTTGCCGAGCGCTGTGACATCTGCGAGGAGGTGACTCGTCTGCGCTCGCACTTTTCCAAGTTCCGCGAGTACTTAGATTCCTCAGAGCCCGTTGGCAGGTCACTGGACTTCCTCTGCCAGGAAATCAACCGCGAATTCAACACCATCGGCTCCAAGGCCAATGATGCCACACTCGCTCAACACGTCGTCACCGCTAAAACGGAACTCGAAAAAATCCGCGAGCAAATCCAAAACGTGGAGTAACTCACGGAAAATGAACTGATTCTCATTGAACATTCCGCCTACGCCAGAGCTAGTACCTCTGAGTTCTCGTCTCTGAATCTGAGTTCAACCATCACGCTCAACTCTTTTATGCACCTTTTTGTAATTATCGGAGTTCCATGTATAGTACCTTCTATAGACTATTCTAGACAAACCCATACGAAATCTACGCTCTTATGAGTATACTTCCGCACCTACGATGAAAAATAAAATTCTACTACCAGCCACTGGCGCATGGCTCACCACACTCGCTGCAGCCTATTACATGGGCTCCTCGCAAACCTCTTCAGAAGTTAGCTCAAATAATTCTGAAGCCTCGGGTTCAACCAGCTCTAAGCAAGCTAGCTCTGGCATGTTCACTAGTGGCCAGACCCCGACAAACGGTGCATCGAGAGGCTCCACGATCGGCCGTTCTAGCGCATCAAGTACAGCTAAGGCATCGAGTGACTCCATCAAAAACATCAGCCAGCTGAGTGACCCTCTCGCGCGCTCACGCCAAATGCTCAACCTCATCGACTCGCTTAGGCCTGACGAATTTGAATCAGTGGTGGTAGATTTCCGAGCTCTCGGTATGACTCGTGAGAGAATGGCTGAATATAGTATGCTACTCCATGCATGGGGGAAAGTAGATCCACTAGGAGCGATCAGCTACTCCCAAGAAAACTCTCAGTCGGACTATGCGGAAAAAGAAATTCTCGCGTCATGGGCAACCCACAACCCCAACGCGGCATTGGCCTGGGCGCGTGAAAACCATGACAGCGACAAAGCGAACCCCTACCTCGTAGGAATCATCCGCGGCCTAGCGGGCTCCAATCGCACTCTTGCTACTCAGGTCCTACAGGAACTGCCATTTTCAGGAGAACGGGCTGAGGCCCTTCGTAGCATGGCTCCGCATATCGCTAGTTTAGGGCTCGATGGAGCCCTACAGTGGCTCAACGGCATAGAAGACCCAAAACTCATTAGTGGTGCATCAGCTTACCTAGCCAGTCAATTTTCTAAACAGGATCCAGCCATGGGAGCCGACTGGGTCTCCCGCATTAAAGACGAGACCGCGCGCGAGAAGGCTCTGAGCAAAGTCGTCGATAACTGGACCGACCAAGATCCATCGGCAGCAAAAGCTTGGATCGCCACACTCCCCCGCGAGGACCAACTCAAGGCTGGTCCAGAGTTTATCAGTTCCTATGCAAAACAAGACGCCAACGCTGCGGCAGACTGGTTAGACTCAAATGCGAACGCATCTAATTACCAAGAACTACTCCGTGAATTCGCCGAGGGAGCCACGCGTTCTGACCCTGTACTCGCGCTCAACTATGGCAACGAACTGGATGATGAAAGCTCACGCTCGCGCACCGTTGGACGCGCCCTCTGGACTCTTTATAAAAAAGACAAATCCCAAGCTCAAAACTGGATTCAGAACAATGATGTCCCTGAAAGACTCAAACGCCATGTTGGAAGAATGATGGACGACAAATAAACGCACTAATTCATCTCAACAAAAACACCAGTAGACCTCGTCTTCTGGTGTTTTTTTGTGACTTCGAATCAGGAGCATTTTTGAATTAGAAAAGTGTCATGCCGCCTCTCCTAACAAAAAATAACACACAGAAACCTAGCAGCAGCACACGCCTTATATCTGCAGTATTATCTATACAAACAACCGTTGATAATATAAGAATAAATCATCTATCCCCTTATGGAGGGTATAGTTTATCACGAGCATGAACACCATATATAGAGTGCCCCTTGCTCAACTAACAGAACTCCAGATAAATGACAAAATACACAAGAAAATCTCTCATAGCAATGGTCTGCGCTCTTAGTCCATTTCTTAATGCTAGCCTCGTTCTAGCAGAAGCTGACGAACACCTCAGCATCCTAAAAGAACCTCTTGTAGGAGAAGAGGTCGCCGTCCTCACAGACGCGCCCAACGTCCCCCCTAGAATCACTCGGACACACCGCACCAAGATGATTGTGAATTTGGAAGTCACCGAGGTCGTCAAACGCATGGCTGACGGTGTCGACTACACCTTCTGGACATTCGGCGGCAGCGTCCCAGGGAAATTCATTCGCGTCCGTGAAGGAGACCTCGTAGAATTTCACCTAGCCAACCACCCATCGAGTAAAATGCCTCACAACATCGACCTTCACGCGGTCACGGGCCCCGGTGGCGGAGCCAGTTCATCCTTCACGACTCCGGGCCACGAGTCCGTGTTCTCATTCACGGCACTCAACGCCGGGCTCTTTGTCTACCACTGTGCCACAGCTCCGGTCGGCATGCACATTGCAAATGGCATGTACGGGCTCATCCTCGTAGAACCCAAAGAAGGCCTGCCTAAGGTCGACAAAGAATTCTATGTGATGCAAGGCGACTTCTACACCAAAGGTAAATATGGAGAAGCCGGCCTGCAGCCATTCAGCATGGAAAAAGCCATCAAAGAAGACGCTGACTACGTGGTTTTCAATGGATCAGTAGGCGCTCTAACTGGGGACAAAGCCATCACCGCTGATGTCGGCGACAATGTGCGCCTGTTCGTTGGAAACGGAGGACCAAACCTAGTGTCCTCATTCCACGTGATCGGTGAGATTTTTGACAAAGTCTACACTGAAGGTGGACTTGGCACCCCTAACAAAAACGTCCAAACCACACTCGTTCCAGCAGGCGGCTCAGCAATTTGCGAGTTCAAATTAGACACGGCAGGAACCTTCATCCTAGTCGACCACTCTATCTTCCGCGCCTTTAACAAAGGAGCTATTGGTATGCTTAAAGTTGGTGGCGGCGATAAAGCAACTAACAAAATTGTCTATTCAGGTAAAACCGACGACCGCATATACCAGCCAGAAGGCGGAGCTATTCAGGTCATCCCCCAAGCATCTAGCAAACCCGCAAAAGCGGCTAACAAGGGCGAACGAATTGAGCGAGGAAAGATCACCTACACCCAAGTCTGTAGCGCATGTCACCAAGCTAACGGTAACGGCATCCCTGCTGCATTCCCCCCCTTGGCTAAATCTGACTACCTCAACA
>Ga0233410_10000493_pt1 | contig 12320 bp, 10 predicted proteins | sample Na_anoxic_1_MG_FD_179869 | JGI IMG/M metagenome (GOLD analysis project Ga0233410, IMG submission 179869) | Seawater microbial communities from Saanich Inlet, British Columbia, Canada - Na_anoxic_1_MG | ecosystem: Environmental > Aquatic > Marine > Inlet | place: Canada: British Columbia...
TCCGTCATGCCGGACTTGATCCGGCATCCAGTACCCTTCTGGATTCCGGCTTTCGCCGGAATGACAATATTGAGGTATTTAATTGCCGGAGTAATATTTCAGCTTTTTGAAAATAAATCCCCATGCCGGTGTCTTAATGCTAAAATATTACAAAGAGGCAAAATAATCCCGCACTTCTTCAAGGGAAACTTTTTTTCCCTTTTTGAGGTATTCCAACTTTACCTTCATGATCCGACCAGCCGACTGTTCAAGTCTTTGAACCGGGATCTCCTCTTGAATTATCTTCTCTCTCAATATATTCAAACTCTCCAAAACAAGATTCTGATCCTCACATATCAAAAGGATATCCGCACCAGCCTCAAAGGCGGCTGCAGCCCCATTAGCCACTCCCCACTTCTTTCCAATTGCCCCCATTTCCAGATCATCGGTTATGATCAGACCCTGAAAGCCTAAAATCTCTCTCAAAAACCCTGCAAGAACTCTTTTTGAAATGGTAGCGGGAAAATCAGGGTCCAAAGCCGGATATATGGCGTGTGAAGTCATTATGCCGCAAACATTCTCCTTTATTAACGCCCTGAATGGCATAAAATTGATCTCATCTATCTCTTTTTCATCAATATCTATTGTCGGGAGATCATGATGCGGGTCAAGAGGTGACTTGCCTAAACCGGGAAAATGCTTGGCAACTGCCATTATGCCTTTTTCACGGAATTCCTTTACAACCGTCTGTCCAAGGAGAGCAACCTTTTCAGGATCATCGCTGAACATTCGGCCGGCAAGATGCTTTTCAGGCTGTCCGGCCTGAACGTCTACAACCGGCGCCATATCCATATTAAGCCCGACTAACTCCATTTCCCTTGCAGTCACACGGGCAAACTCTACTGCCCTGTTTAATGGCATTTGATCCGCTCCAATGGCCGTATTCCCCTGGAATTGGGTGAATGGTTCTTTTAATCGGGAGACCGGGCCCCCTTCCTGATCAACTGCCAAAAAAAGCGGAGTGCCGTGGTATTTCATAGCCACTTCCTGTAAATCACTACATAAGGCAGCCAATTGCATAGGATTTTCAATATTCCTGCTAAACAGTATCACACCACCCGGGCAATAATCACGAATAAGGGCCTCTGTGTCCGGGTCCAGCTGAGGCCCTGGTATTCCGGCCATAAACAGTTGCCCGATTTTAGAATTGAGTTCTGAGACATTAAATGTGGAATTCATTAATCGAAACCCTCTTATTCAATATAAACATTATCCGGTTGACATTGTCCGGATAGACGTCGCCTTCAAATCATCATTTACGGATCTGCCTCGGTTCATAAGAATGAGACCTTTGCAAATTTCTTATAGACGGGGCGTAGGCCCTACCCTACGGCTCAGAGAGAAAATAGCCATTCTCGGACAACCTCCTAATCTTTTCTCAGGCCAGTATTTAGTGCACATTTGTCCACACTATTCAAGTATAGTTTTAACAGTATAGTTTTAAAAAGGTTTTATGGTTGTTCAGAGTTGGTTGTTGGATCGAACACACGAGTTGCCGTGGTTTCGATATTACTCCGGCAATTAAATACATCAATATTGTCATTCCGGCGAAAGCCGGAATCCAGGAGGGTACTGGTTAATAGGTCTTTCTTTTCTTCTTTATATTCTAACTACTCAGGTATTTAGGTTGAAGACTGAAGGCTGAAGTATATTAATCATCTCGCAACGCTCGAATTAAATCATTCAAGACCTTCTCTGTTTCGACTATCTTTGGTTCAAGCAGAGATGAATCCTGGTTGCGCAAGAACCCCAAACGCTTCGCCAAACTTAGCTCCCACCTCATCAGCCATCTCAAATGCCCTGAGTTTTGTGTGATCGCGCATGATTTGTCCCTAAAAGCCTTCTACCTTCAGTCTATCCACCTGAGTAGTTATTTTTTATTAACATATAGACAAAATAAGACCAATAAGTTATATCTTTTCAGTGAGTTGCCGGATATTCATCGTGTTCAGGCATAATCAGCGGACAATAACAACAAAAAGAACGGTTTCTTATGAAAGCTATGATTCTCGCAGCGGGTCTTGGAACAAGATTACGCCCACTTACCTCTAATAAACCAAAAGCCCTTGTACCGGTAGGAAACAAGCCGGTTATTGACAGGGCAATACAATATCTTGCGGGCCACCATATCAGCGAAATAATAGTCAATGCCCATCATCACTATCAGCAAATTGTTAATCATTTAGACGATAACAGATCATTTGGGATAAACACTCAAATTCGAATTGAGCCTGAAATCCTCGGAACCGGTGGTGGTATTAAAAATACCGCGGATTTCTGGACTGATGAACCTTTTGTAGTGATGAACGCAGACATCATAACAAATATCGATCTGGTTAAGGTCCTCGAAGTACATCGTAAAAACAAAAACCTCGCTACTCTGATACTCCATAAATACAAACCATTTAACCAGATTCAAATTGATAATCACTTCAATATTGTGGATATTTCCTCTGAAGAGCATTCCTGCAGGCTTGCCTTTACCGGGATACATATTATTGAGCCTGAACTCCTGAACTACATTCCCGATAAAGTTTATTCAAATATCATTACTTGTTACCGGGAATTGATAAAAGCAGGTAAACCGATAAGGGCATATGTATCAAATAAACACTATTGGCGTGATATCGGAACCATCAGCAGCTATATACTTGCCAACAGAGAAAAACTGCAGGACAGATCTTTTTTATTAGGTCAAGGCAGCCGGATTCACAGGACTGTTAAATTAAAGGATTGGGCGATTATGGGTAAGAAAAACGATCTGGAAGAAGATGTTGAAATCAGAAGATCCATCCTCTGGGAAAATATAACTGTCAAAAAGGGAAGAAAGATTATCGATAGTATTGTCACCTCCTCGAAACAAGTACATTCCGACATGATTAACATGGTTCTTTAAGGTTTGAGTGAAGGTTTTACATTATGGATATCAGAGGAAATAAATTTATTCTTGATTTTTTGAGAGATACAGATCCGGGCACGGAAAATGTGAATTTCCTGCCGCTTCCTGCAGATGGTTCAAACCGTATTTTTTGGCGAATTAACGTATCTGAGCTAAAATCATCTTATATTGCAATGGTAAACACCCCGACTGATCAAACCTCAAGACGTGAGAATTTTGCTTTTCTTATGATCGGAAATCATCTCCACCAAAAAGGAATTGCCGTTTCTAAAATCTTTCGACACGACCTTGAACAAGGTATTTTTATAATGGAGGATATGGGGGCTGCAAGCCTTCAGCAGTACGCATCCTCAACTGAAAAACCCCTCCCCATGTATGAAAAGGTCTTGGAAAATCTATTTCACCTTCAAATCAAAGGCGCAGAGGATTTTGACACGGTATGGTGCAATCAGACAGAAAAGTATGACCAGACTGTCATACATCGGTATGAAACAGGCTATTTCAGAGACGCCTATCTTTGCGGTTATCTTGGCCTGAAAAAGGAATGGCCTGAACTTGAGACATCATTTGACCATCTCGCTGAAACAGCATCCAGAGCAGACGCCGGATTCTTTCTTCATCGGGATTTTCAGTCAAGGAATATAATGATTTCCAAAAAGAAAATCGGGATTATTGACTGGCAGGGCGGGCGGCTCGGTCCCCTTGGCTATGATTTGGCGTCCCTGCTTATTGATCCTTATGTCGAATTATCCCTTAAACTGCAGGAGGACCTGTACCAAAGTTACATCCATTTGATAAAAGAACACAATTTCAAATGGGTCGACTCATTCAAAACCTATTATCCTTACCTTGCGATCCTGAGAAACCTGCAAATCCTTGGTGCGTTTTCCTATCTGACAAAAGTGCGGGGTAAAAGATATTTTGAAGCCTACATACCGCCCGCCTTAAGAACACTTCATAATCTTCTCAATCAAGTGAATGGCCATAGACTCTCTCCGCTCAGAAACCTTATAGCTGATCTTCAAACCTCATAAAGGCTTCTCGAGTAGAAACCATAGAAAAATGCCTTTCTATTCAGTAAGCTCCAGGTTCCAGTATAAGTAATCCCGCCACGTATTTGGAACCTCCCTGAAGCCTATAGTAATCCTCAGGGCAGGAAGCCATGTGGGGCGTGAAGGTATGCGGATAAGCTTCATGCCCGCTTCTGTATGGGTGCGGCCTCCTTTTCTCCTGTTACATTGAATGCAGCAGGTCACAATATTTTCCCATTTGGTTTTACCACCTCGAGATTTGGGTATGATATGATCATACGTGAGTTCTTCGGTAGGGAGTTGCCTCCCGCAGTATTGACACTTATATTTATCTCTTGCATAGATATTCTGCCTTGAAAATTTCACCGGGGTCTTTGGCTTTTTCACCATTCTGAGAAGCCGGACCACCGAAGGCAGTTTAATAGTAAAACTGACTGAATGGATTTTCCGATTATACTCTTCAATTACCTCAACTTTTTCCAGGCATAATAAGGTGATCGCCTTTTTCCAGTTGATAACCTTTAAGGGCTCATAGGTAATATTAAGTAGCAGAACCTGTTCCATTTTGTTAAAATCCACCTGAATTGGTTAAATTTGGCCCCAAAAAAGTGATGCCTTTATTTAAATCAAGAATTTATTTACCCTATAGTTGCATAAATAACATGGCAAAGTGGGCTTAAAGACTGGTATTATAGATTTTTTCCACCTTTTTTGCGCAGTAGCTGGAATACACTCCAGATGACATCCTGAAAACAACGAAAACCAACCATGTTACTTACCCGATGGGAAAGCCGAGGATACCACATCTCTGGTGTTGTCAAGGGTTTGCGGTAAAGTACTACAGCTTCACCCTTGCCGCCTGAGAGCTGCAGCATCCTCGACTTTTGCAACGTTAGGGTTTATTAAAACAATATTATAAAAGAATCATGAAATCAAGAATAAAATCAAATATAAACCCCTTTCCAGGACCTCACTCAAATCGCCGGAATACCTTCACAGTTAAGCCTCCTTAGCCAAAACCCGGTTAAATTGAATTGACACTGAGTATTGGTTCCAATAAGTATCAAGTGTCTAAGCATTTATAGTACTCTATAGGTCTTCCTGAATTTTCCAAGAGGAATAACATGTGGCTGTATTTAATTATCTCTGTTTTAATTGTCTACCTTTTACTTTCCCTCTGTTTCACCTATCTGGTCCACCAGGTCCCTCGAAAGCCTGTCAAAGATGTCCCCGATTGGGGTCATATCATTGATACAAAAATTCCCACCGCTGATGGAGGCATATTAGAGGTCTGGAGGATAGAGACTGAAGGTCGATCAAGGGGAATTGTTGTGCTGTCCCACGGCTGGAGCCGAAACAGGGGACGTATGGTCTCAAGGGCAAAGATATTTGGAGAAATGGGGTTTACAACAGTCATTCACAGTGCCCGCGATCACGGTGATTCTACCAGGCACCGCCTTATGAATGCCTTCCGATTTGCGGAGGATATTGAGGCAGTGATAGAATGGATAGATGAACCTGTTCTGTTATATGGCCACTCATTAGGTGCTGCAGGTGCAATAATTGTTGCCAGCCAAAATCCTGACAAGATAAAGCTCCTTTTTCTTGAAGGCTGTTACGCCCAGACCAAAGAGGCATTACGAAGACTCTATCGAAACCACAACAGGCTCTTAGGAACCATGTTCGCTCATATTATAGTTCTCTCGTTAGACATTATTAACAAGTTCAGGTTGAACAAGGTTAACCCTACCCGCCTTGCCCCTGAAATTGACATACCTGTCCTTATCATTCACGGAGAAAAGGATCAACATTTCCCGCTTGATAATGCATGGAAATTGAGGGACAGCTTTCCGGCAGCAAGAGCGGAATTCTTTGTAGGCAAAGGGGCGGACCACAGCAGTTCCAGCTTCACCCCTGCTTTCCCCATAGCCGTCCGGGCCTTCGTTGAGCGTAACGAGGAAGTCTTAACAAACGTCCATGAGGTTGGGCAAAAAAGCCGTTAATCAATCTTTAAACACCCATTTTTTGAGAATATCCAGGACAAGCTCCCTTTTAATGGGCTTTGTGATATAGTCATCCATTCCTGCCTCAAGACACTTTCCCCTGTCCCCCTTCATCGCATTGGCTGTCATAGCAACAATCGGAACATGTTTCGATTTCTTTTCCTTTGAGCTCTGAACTTTGAGTTCCAAATCGCGTATGCAGCTTGTTGCTTCATAGCCGTCCATCTCCGGCATCTGGATATCCATAAATATCAGGTCAAAATCATCAGGAGATTCAGCATACATTTCAACTGTCTCTTTCCCGTTATTTGCAATATTAACCCGATACCCGGCCTTGGTCAGCATCATCTCTGCTAATTTCTGGTTAACCGGATTGTCTTCCGCCAAAAGAATGCTCACTGAATGTTTGGCCTCTTCTTTAATGGAATATTGTGTGGCAATTCTTTTTTCTTCACCCTTTTCGTCCTGCTCCCTGCTATCCTCTTTTTCCCCAAAGAATTTCTCTAACATCTGGTATAGTTTTTCTCTGCGTACAGGCTTGCTTAAAAAACCATCAAATCCCGCTTCTTCACATTTTCCGGCTTCTCGTCCCATCAAAGAAGAAAAAGCAATAAGGTGCGTGTTTTGAATTGGAAATTTTGAATTTTTTATTTGTTTTGCCACGTCATAGCCGCTCATACCAGGCATCTGGATATCTGAGATACAAATGTCAAACGGTTTTTCGTCCTCCAGTCCCTTTTGTAATGTCGACATGACATCTTCACCTTTTGTTAGAGTTACAACATTAATGCCGACCAACTCCAGAAGGTGCCTTAAAATTCCCAGATTGTTCCGGTTATCATCAACAATAAGGGCTTTCTTGTTGATGAGCGACACAGGTTTAACTTTCTTTGTTTCACCGGCTTCTGCCTTTCCAAACCATCCGGTAAAATGGAATGAACTCCCCTTACCAACTTCACTTTCTGCCCAAACCTCCCCTCCCATAAGTTCTGAAATCTGCTTACAAATAGCCAGGCCCAATCCTGTACCGCCATACTTTCTCGTAGTTGTACCGTCTGCCTGCTTAAAAGGCTCAAAAATCGCTCCTAATTTGTCTTTGGGGATGCCAATACCCGTATCTCTGATTTTCACATGGAGCTTTATCCTGTCTTCCTCTTCCTCATTCACCTCAATGAAGAGTTCAATCTCACCTGTTTCCGTAAATTTTGGAGCATTGCCCATTAGATTGGTCAACACCTGCCTGAACCGGAACGGATCTCCTTTTACCATTGAAGGGAGGTTATCCCCTATACGGCATAGCACCTCGATTGGTTTTGATTCAATTTTGGGACGAATCAGTTCACAGACATCATAGGCAAGTAGTTCAGGATCAAAATCGATCTCTTCAAAATCCAGTTGCCCTGCCTCGATCTTTGAAAAATCAAGGATATCATCGATTAAGGAGAGCAGGGATTCACCGCTTCTCTTAATAATAAGGGCATAATCTCTCTGTTCTTCATTAAGATCGGCATCAAGCATCATTTCAGAAAAACCCAGGATTCCATTCATGGGCGTACGAATTTCATGGCTCATATTTGCCAGAAATTCGCTCTTGGCCATGTTGGCATCCTCGGCCTCCACAGCCATTTCACTGGCCCGCGCAATGGCCTGTTCCAAATGTTTATTGGTTTCTGTCAGTTCTTCCTCGGCTTTTTCGCGAAATCTAAGATGCTCATTAACAGTGGATGTCATTTCATCGAAAGCCCAAACCATTTTTTCCACTTCGTTGCCTTTGCTGATTCTCAGTGTTTTGCCCGAAAGTTCCTTCACTGTGGCCAGGGCCCTGGTTTGCAAAGATCTTAAAGGCCTGATCAGGCCCAGGACAAGCAAGATTCCCAGAGACAAAGAGATCAGGAGAATAATCGAAACAGCACTGAGCATCTTCATTCGGTTTTCTTTAAGCAATCGTTGTGACAACCCGATGTCCGTTTCAACAATTGAGCAAATTGTTTCATCAAGTATTTGTGTGGGCATATAAAAGAAAGCCTTTAATTCCCCGGCCTGGCCTTGACGAATCATTTTTCTTTCCCTGATACAGTTTACCATGGCCGCAGGGTCAATACGGATTCCTTTTCCTTCAATATTCGAAGTGGCTATCACATTACTTGCCTTACCCAATAAAACCTTGGCATTGACTACACGAGCAATTTTTTTTGCAAAAGCATTATTGACCCGGGTTCCTGTCATAATCGTGCCGACCACATTTCCATGCCATACTATCGGCCCATAGGCCCTGATGCCCCAGCCTGAACCGGATTTTGATATATAAATACTGTTTTTGCCGGCCAGCGCATTTTTCACCGGCTCGATATGGTTTATATCATGTTTTTCAGAATGGGTTTGATAAATAATTCTGTTTTCATCATCTGTTATAAAGAACATATCTATCTTCAGGTCCTGGGCCATTGTATGCATAGTTTCCTTCAGAGACTTGATCTCTTCACTTGATTCATGATAGTCGATAAGTGCATCTTTAAGAAAAAAATGTTCTCCCAAAGTCTTTGATAACCCGGACAGCCTGTTTGTTTCTTCTTTCATTATTGAGTTGATAATCTTATTGGTGTTTTTTGCAAAACTGGCTTCATGTTTCTCTGCTGCATTTTCCAAAGATAGCGTGCTCAAATAATATGATAATGATGTCACGCACAAGACTATTAGAAGAATCAGCCCAATTAAGTAATATGCCAGACTTCCCTTGACCTTCATTTGTGATCCTTTTTAATTTTTCAGCATTGCAACTGTTGCAAATCGTCCTGTTTTTCCCTCTCCCCTGTATGAATAAAACAGGTCGGTCCTGCAGGAAGTGCAGATTCCGGCTAATTCAATATTTTCTTTTCTGAGTCCTGCTTCCAGGAGCTGCCAATAACTGACAGCCCAAAGGTCAAAATAGTTTTTCCGGACCATAAACCGTTCAAATTCTTTCGGAAAGATTTCCTTATAGCTGACAAACTCGGCACAGCAAGGGCCAAGGGATGGGCCAATAGCCGCCAGAAGATCAGGGGCATGACTTCCAAAATCCTCTCTCATTCGAGCTATTGTTCGTCCAAGGATATTTCTGACATTACTCCGCCAGCCACTATGGACATTGGCCACAACTCCATTTCCTGGATCAAAGATGATAATTCCCTGACAATCTGCCTGTTTCACAAGAATGGCAACACCGGGCATATCCGTTATCATGGCATCGACTGAAGGAACTGCACCTTGTCTTTCAAAATCATCTTTTCGTAATATATGGATATCAGCCCCGTGTGACTGATTCATGAATATTAGATGTTTGGCCAGGATGGTTTTTTTGATCTTACTGAGATTTGCCGTTACATTTTCCGGTCGGTCACCAACTGAATAGCTTGTATTGAGGCTGTCATAGGGAGGATCACTCACGCCGCCACACCGGGCAAAAACGCCATGAATAAGATGTTGGTTTAAGGATAGTTTTGGGTAACAGAAATACGTTACATCTTCTCGTACCCATAAAAGATCAGACAAATCCGGCATGTGGATTTCTGGAAGAGGGAATAAGCAGGGATGAAATTCGCCTTTAGAACAGAAGGGGTTTTTTCGAGAACCTTGGCCGTGCATCCTTATTTGAACCATGACCGAAAAGCAGATGCTGCCCGGAGGAAAAAGATGAATTCTATCACGACACGAACTTTCTTACTTACCGCTGCTTCCTCCCGGACCTGACGGGGTTCATAAGTGTCCGTCACATGCGGCCCATCTCCGCTCCGGAAACAGCAAAAGGTAATTTCGCATCAAAGGATCTCCAAGAGGATTTTCAACCCCGCATAAGCGGATTTCGGGTTACAGGGCACCGCTAGCTCCCCATCTAGCACGACCAAGGCCTCAAAAGAATTATCAATAATCGTCTACCCTCTCTTTTAGCTCCTTGCCCACCTTGAAAAAGGGGAGTTTCTTGGGCTTCACCTTAATAACCTCCCCCGTTTTGGGGTTCCTGCCCTCATAACCACCATAATCTTTCACTTTAAAACTGCCAAGGCCTCTGATCTCCACCCTTTCACCCTTGACAAGCGCCTTTTCCATATCCCCGAATACTGCGTTTACAATCTCTTCGGCCTTTTTCAAGGCCAAATCTTCTTCCTTTGCGAGGGCTTCAATCAATTGAGATTTGTTCATAATTTACCTCTGTTAAATAAGGGAATAATTAAGAGTGGTTACATAAGAGTTTTAGCTAAATTAATGGATCAGATATTGTAAGTCAAGATAAAATAAGACAAAATTGATAAAAAGGATTCTGCGCTGAAAATTATCCGTTTGCCGCCCTGGATCAGACGCCCTGGATCAGATGTTTACATATCCTTTCCAGTGGGCTATAAAACCGGAAGATTAACAATGGAGGCAGATTTCTAATGAAAAAATTGACACGCAAAGGCATAGAAGACCTGATTCCCTATCCCCCGGGGAAACCTATTGAAGAGCTTGAAAGAGAAATTGGTGTTAAGAACTCAATCAAACTGGCATCTAATGAAAATCCGCTTGGCCCCTCTCCCAGGGCCATCAAAGTAATCAAGGATAATCTTAATACACTCCATCGCTATCCGGATGGAAGCGGCTATTATCTTAAATCAAAGTTAAGTGAAAAAAACAATTTACCTCTTGATCAAATCATCCTGGGGAATGGCTCAGATGAGTTGATTGAACTTATTGTACGGGTTTTTTTGTCTCCGGGAGAACACGCCGTTCAAGCCTCTCCTACTTTCTTATTGTATGAAAAAGCAGTAAAAGGCGCTGGAGGGCAGATGATTTCAGTTCCCCTTTCCAAGTTCAGGATCGACCTGAAAGAGGTCTTGAAAGCAATCACTCAAAAGACCAAGATCATATTTATTAATAATCCGAATAATCCTACTGGTTCTATTCTTTTAAGAGAAGAAATGCTCTGTTTTATGAATGATGTCCCGGATGATATCATCGTTGTACTTGATGAAGCCTATATTGAATTTGTGTCGGATGAATCAGTCGCTGCAGGCCTTGAATTGCTGCCACACCACCCATTATTGTTTGTCCTCAGGACTTTTTCAAAGCTATATGGTCTTGCAGGACTCAGGATAGGCTATGGATTCTCATCTAAAGAACCAGTTGACTATATGAATCGTGTCAGACAGCCTTTCAATGCAAACTCCCTGGCACAGGCAGGAGCTAATGCTGCCCTGGAAGATTCTGAATTTGCATCCAAAACCTTGAAAACAGTAAGAGAGGGTCTCAGTTATTTATACCAAAACCTTAATGACATGGGGATTGAATATATTCCAACACAGACAAATTTTTTCTTGATTAAGGTGACCATGGGCGGGAAAAAAGTCTACGAATTAATGCTGAAAGAAGGAGTCATTGTCCGTTCCATGGATAGCTATGGTCTCCCGCAATATATCCGGATCAGCATTGGCTTGCAGAAAGAGAATGAAAGGTTTATCAAAACCTTAAGAAAAGTGATGGGAGGCTGTTAAATCTTCTCCCACCAGGAGGTGAAAATTCAATATAGAGAGACCTTTGAAAGAGGATATAGTCATGGAAAATGTTATAACTATTGACGGTCCGGCCGGTTCCGGGAAAAGCACTGTCGCCCGGCTTTTGGCAAAAAACATTGGTTTTTATTATCTCGACACCGGGGCCATGTACCGGGCAGTGGCACTAACGGCATCAAGAAAAGGGATAAACCTCAAAGACGGCAAAAGACTTGGAGAGTTATGTAGATCTATTGATCTGCATTTTAAGGCAGATAGCGATCCACCCAGATTGCTGTTGGGTAAAGAAGATATCTCCCTTGCGATAAGGAGCCCTGAAATGGATATGCTTTCCTCAACAGTATCCGGTGTCAAAGAAGTAAGGGAAGCAATGGTTATTCTTCAACATAAAATTGCAAAGGGAATAAAAATTATTGCAGAAGGCCGGGATATGGGAACGGTTGTCTTTCCAGAGGCAAAAAATAAGTTTTACCTTTCAGCTTCACCGGATATAAGGACAGACAGGAGGTATAAAGAAAGGCTGGAACGGGGAGAATTTGTGTCAAAATCTGATGTAGATGTTGAACTGAAAAAGAGAGACCACCAGGATAAAACCCGGACAATTGCCCCCTTAAGACCGGCCGAAGGGGCAAATATAATCGATTCCACTGCATTAACACCGGAGGAAATTGTTGAAAAAATGGTCTGTTATATTAACCTGGCAGTTAGATAGTCTAACCCCGTCATGCCGGACTTGATCCGGCATCCAGTACCCACCTGGATTCCGGCTTTCGCCGGAATGACAATATTGAGGTATTTAATTGCCGGAGTAATATTAAAGAAAAAT
>Ga0233410_10000495_pt1 | contig 12290 bp, 13 predicted proteins | sample Na_anoxic_1_MG_FD_179869 | JGI IMG/M metagenome (GOLD analysis project Ga0233410, IMG submission 179869) | Seawater microbial communities from Saanich Inlet, British Columbia, Canada - Na_anoxic_1_MG | ecosystem: Environmental > Aquatic > Marine > Inlet | place: Canada: British Columbia...
CTGTTGACGTTCTTTTAGCTCTTGATAATATAATTGGTTCGGATAAGTTCTTCAAGTTTGGTTTAGAGAGAAAGGGTGGCTTAACTACTACCGACAATATTAGAAGGATTGTCAATGAATACTCTACCTTGTATGAGTCTAAACTTGCTCTTGATGAGATACTTCCCGAAGCACAGGCCGCACAACAACTACTATTACAGGACAAATCAAAGGTTTGGATGAGAGAGTTTCTACAGAATTTAAAGGGTAGAGGGTTGGATAATAAGTTTAGAAATTCGGAGATGGGATGGATGGTAAAGACTGCCGACAAGATAATAGATTTTAACTACGTTAGACTACTTGGCTTTAATTACTTTTCTGCATTTAAGAATATAATGGGTGGTGAGATTAACAGCTTTGTTTATCAGGATTTTGCTAAGTATATGAGGGGTAAAAAAAGATTTATCACAAATCCAAAGGCTGCCTATAAAATCATAACACAATCAGGTATATTAGATGGATCTTATGTTGATTTTGCAGACTCAGGTTTGCTTGATAAGATGAGCAAGACAACACGCCACTTGCTATATGGTGGTATGGAGGTGGCTGAATACGAGATTCGTGGAGCATATATGCTTGGTGAGCTGACTAAGGATGAGTGGGCTTCAGCTCTTAAAGGCAGGCTTAAATTGTCTGACAAGAGGTTTAGAAAGATACTTGATGATGTTGCTATTACACAGGGTATATATACTAAGGTTGATTCTCCATTATTCGCACAAACTTGGTATGGTAGAGGGATGTTACAATTTAATAGATGGAGAATTACCAATGCGATGTTGCTGAGAAGGATTGGTAACAAGGCAAAGGCTGATGTGGGCAATAAAGAGTACAATACCAAGGCTGTAAGGAGCGTTCTCAAGATGTTTTTTTCAGCTGGGCTTATGATGTATCTATCTTATGAGCTTGGTAAACGTGGCTATAAACGAGCAAGGAAAGTGACGTTGGCTGGTACGGAATTGATTAAGAATATATACGAGATTATGCCACCAAAGGTTATGTACGATATTGTGTCTAGGAATCCAGCTATGCAAATCCTTGGTAATGTGGTCTATACTATTGATCAGCTTGCTTCCCATATTGGTTTTGAAGATCCATACCCAATTGAAATAAAAAAGAATATATTTGAAATGTATGTTGCTGGATTCAGAACATTTGGATTAGATAAGAAGAAGGAAAAACCCAAAGGCAGTGGTGCTTTTGCTCCATCTAAAAATAAGTTACCATCATTTGCACCTAAGAAGTCTAATCTGCCTAGCTTTAAGTTTTAATTATGCCAGAAATACCCAAAAATATAGAGCAAAAAGACTTAGTGAAATATCTCACTACTGTTGTTGCGTTAGTTAAGAAACTAAAGAACGCCACTAGACTTGAGCTAGAGGAAATAACCAACAAGATAGACAAATTAAAGATTAAAAAAGGCGATAAAGGAGAAGATGGCAGAGATGGAACTGATGGTCGTGATGGTTTAGATGGTGAGAGAGGTCATAGGGGGTCAGATGGTGTCAATGGGTCTAACGGAGTTGACGGAAAAGATGGATATACTCCTATCCCTGGTATTGATTATGAGATACCTGAAGACGGAAAAGATGGTATTGACGGCAAAGATGGTAGCCAAGACACCCCTGAAGAGGTTAAAAACAAGCTAGAGACGCTAAGAGATGATGACAGACTACCCATTAAAGCTATTAAAGATTTAAGAAAAGAACTAGACGAGTTAAGGCGAATGGCTATTAACAGCCAGATAGTAGGTGGTGGTGTAAGTGGTGGTTCTAGCGGTGGTAATATAGTTAAAGCCTACGACCTATCAGCACAGTTAGATGGTGCTACTAAGGTGTTCACACTACCTTCAATGTGGAGGATTATATCAGTACACCTAAGTTCTGTCCCTAACATATTAAGAGATACGACAGATTATGTTTACGATGGCACAGCTAATACAATAACATTTACTGCCGAAATTACAGCTAGCAGTTCACTAGCCACAGGGCAGACTTGTATAATAACATACGCAGTCTAATTATGAGTATATCAACATTTTATCAAAGAGACACTTTCCCAGAAGCTGACGCTACCCACGATTTAGGTTCGTCTGCTCTTTTGTGGCAAGTAATATACGCTCACAATGTTTTCTTACCTGATGGAGATAAGATTCAGTTTGGTAATACCCAAGCTACCCCTGACGCAGAGATGTACTGGGACAATACAGAGGGCTTTGTTTATCTAACAAATCATCTTGCTTTCCCTAAGAACGGAGTAGCTAGTGGAGTAAACTTTGGTGTGCCATCTTATAATATTGAATTTGAAGCAGAAGGTTGGGACATACCAGGGGCTTCTGGTTTTGATACTACCGCCAAGATATTAAACTACCAACCAGTAGGCTCAACAGAAAATGTCGGTAATATAGCGTATTACTTTGGAGATGGTGCTACTGAAACTTTAAGGTTTGTAACAACAGTTGATGGTCACTCTTTTATAGGAGATGTAACTGGTGGAGATGCTTTTGCTTATGGAGCTTCGGTAGTTGGTTCTGGTAAAGGAACTGATATAACCTTCGCAGGTGGAAGCACTGTAGGTGGTAATGGAGATGGAGGAGATATAATAATAACTGGCGGATTGCCAAATGGTTCTGGAACTAACGGACAGGTAATAATAGGAATAGGCACAGCAGGAGTTGATTATTCCTTTACATTCAACGGTGAGACTAACGATGGAGTTTTTACTTGGATGGAAGATGAAGATTATTTTAAATACAGCGATTCTATTTTAATGCCTCACGATATACCAATTTACTTTGGTGACTCTTCTGAGGTTCAGGTTGGGTACACTACCGCTAACAACACTTTGGAGATTTTAAGAGAAACCACTAGCACATCAACAAGACAAGCCTTCTTTGGTGCAATAAAAGCTAGTCCTGCCGCAAATACATCGGCTGTTTATTCTACAATGTCCTATGCCACAGAGCTAAGAACTAATGTTGATTTGACGAATACTGTCTATGGTGGATTGAATGGAGCAAATTACTTCTGTTTTAACTACGGCACTGGTACAGTCAGTCTTGGTATGGCAGCTAGAGCGGTTATTGGTTCTGTTACATCTGGTGGTAGTATGACAACAGGAGTTGGGTATTTTATGGAAGCACAGATGTACGATGGTACTACAATGACTGACCTATTCTTTTTAAGAGCAGATAATACATATACAGTTGGTTCAGGTGCAGTAACTAACTCCTATTTTGCAAAACTTGGAACAGATTTTATAACTGGTAATGGGATAAATATTGAGACAAGTGGGGACAAGTATATCTTTATTTCTGACACCTCTGACGGAATATCATCTCCTGACTACATTCAGTTTGATACGGCAGCCACTCCAGGACATAATGAAGGACAAATACACTGGAATGACACTGACAAGACTATTGATGTTGATACTAATGTCGCTGGTGTAGCTTTACAGGTAGGACAGGAACTTTTTTTAAGAATGACAAATAAGACTGGAGCTCAGATTGATAATGGCGAACTTGTTTATATAGACGGAGCTCAAGGACAAAGACCGACAGGAGCCTTGGCTAAGGCTGATGTGGCTGCTACAACTGGTGTACTTGCTATGGCTACGCACGATTTAGCTAATAATGGAACTGGATTCTTTACAACAATGGGGTTGGTTAGAGGTATAGACACCTCGGCTTGCTCAGACGGCGATGAGGTTTATTTATCTGATTCAACTGCTGGTGCTTTTACAAAGGTAGCCCCTACTGCACCTAGTTTCGTTCAAAAGATTGGTTATGTTATTTACTCCCACGCTACTGAGGGGATAATATACGTCTCAATAGACAACACTGATTTTCACGAAACACTAACATTTAATGGGATAGCGAATCTTGGGGCTTTGAATAATACAGGAATAATATCAGGCGACACAGTAATAGGAGAACTCTACAAAGAAGGAATGGCGAAAGAAACAGCAGACAGTATCACACTTAACACAGGAACAGTAGCAAGTGGTGCTGTTGCAGATACAAGACAGATAAATGCTACATATTACCAAGTAAACGAAGTGACTGGCTCTCCTGGTTTTGACGCAGAGTTTATTTTCTCACTAGACGACAATCCTGGTAAACTAACTTTTGTTGGAAGGTATCAGGGAAATGTAGGACATAATGTTGTTGTAGAGGCTTGGAATTATAATGCAACCACTTGGGACAGCTTTACAGGCTCAGGTAGTGATTTACCAAGCGATACTTCTGACTATGAAGTACAATTTGATTATAATGATTTAGCTGGTGCTATTGCTGATTATATAAGTGGTACAGCTAGTAAAATAAGAATATACCATAGCAGTCCTGGTAATGCTGCTCACGACCTATACGTTGATTATCTGGCTATTGATGTTCAAGAGTTTGTTATAACAACTGGTGGTACATACCAAACAATCACAAGTTTTACAGCAGGAGAAAACAACAATGTCACACTTAATGCATCAAACGGAACAATGACAATAGCCGAGGCTGGGAAGTATTTAGTCAATATGTCTGTATCTTTTGCAGGAACAGACAGTGCAACATTTGAGGGGCATTTATTTGTTGATGATGTAAAGGTTGATAAAATTGGAGCAAAAAGAAAGCTGGGTTCTGGTGGGGATGTTGGTTCAACAGCATTTACTGGAATAATAGACTTATCAGCAAATGAGGTTTTGAAAGTAAAGGCAACATCAGACTTAGACAATGCTTATATGGCAATAGAAAACATTAACTGGAATATTAGTAAACTAAATTAAATATATGAATGGAGACCCAAAATTCAAACAGGAGGGCGAGGCAATACTAATAAAGGTCGCTGACGCAAAGTACGAGACATACTACCCTGATGTAGCCAAAGCAGAGTGCGAGGTACTTCTAGATAAGCACAACGCTAAGATTGATGAGATGGTAGAGGTAGAAGCATTGTCTGGTAAAATTATTAAAAATAAACCTAAGAAAAAATAATATGAAAAACGAACCACAAATGATTCCAATTAGTAGCAGGGTCGTAGAGGAAGATGGTAAGGTCTTCCAAGAGATGGTATATAGAATGCCACTAGACATCGGACAACTAAAGCAGGAAAGAGAAAAAAAGATAAAAGAAGCCGATATGATTGTAGATGTGTTTGATACCATAGAAAAAGACACCTCAGTTAAAATTAAAGATAAACCTAAAAAACTTAATCAATAAACTATGAAGAATCCCTTCTTGACCCTACGGGGTAAAATCATAGCAGGTGTAGTTGCCTTGCTAATAGTCGGTGGACTAGCCATTTTATTTATACCTACTGTTAATGTTGGTGCAAGAACAGCTTACTCACTATTCTCTAAGAGTGGTAGTACAGCTACATCTCAGTCTGGAATAACCACTGTAAATCTAAGTGGGGCTGACTTGACTAATGTAGGTACTCTAACTCCAACTACAGTAAGTTCTACAAATGGTACTTTTGATAACATATCTATAGATGATGGTAATTTATCCCTGCTTTTGGGTGCGGGTAATCAATTAGTTATAGATGCCGCCGCTACAGATAATACTGGTACTCGTGGTGTGTTAGAAATGGATATTGACACTGTAACAGCTAATAATGTCGGTTTAGATGTATACCACTCAGTTGACGCAAATGTAGATGGTGTTTCTGGTATCAGTGTTAGCACAGAATCAGGTGCTGGAATAAGTGGTCCAAACTCAGTTTCAGCTTTTAAAGCTACACAGTTTGGTAATGCTGGTGACGCTGGTGGAATATACAATGCTTTTTGGGCAAATAACTTTAACGCCCAAGGTGGTGGTGGTGTAGCACAGGGTCTTAATATAGGAACTGGCTATCTAAACGCAGTACAGGCATTAAGTGGTAATGTAACCTTCCTAGACTATGGACCAGTTATTGCTACTGTTAGAACAACAGCAGGCAATGGTGATAATCTATCTATAACAGCAGCTGACGCAAACACATCTGGTAATGGTGGTTCTGTTGCTATAACTGCTGGAGACGCAGCAACTTCTGGTCCTGGTGGTAGTATTTCCCTTGATGTTGGAACACAGGCAGGTGCTAACGCAGTTGGTTCTGTTATATTTCAAACAGCAAACACTCCATTTGCTTTTATGGTGCCGTATGGTGCTAGTACAACACCATCGTTGGTTGGTTCAGCGGTGGATGGTGCTGAAGCAGTAGGTATTCAAATTGGTGCTTTAAACAGTCTAGTAACTTCAGGAGCTAAGATAGTTTCCTTTATTAGAAGTCTAGCTGACGGAACACCAACAGAACTAGCCTATATTGATAGATTTGGTGATTATTACAGTGATAATAACACTCAATCACTCTCCCCTATTGTATCAGAGTTTATGCCAGTTGAATGGGGTTCAGATTTATCTAGTGCTCCTGGTGTAGCCTTTGAACTACAAGACGGAATTACATCTAGTTCAGTGTGGGTTAGAGACTTCCCTTCTTCTACTGATAGTGGACTTGTATTTGGTTGGGAAGCACCAACTAACTTGAACACTACAGGGAATCTATTAGTGGAAGCGATAGGTTTCATTGATGATATAGCTACTTCTTCTGATTCTGGTAGGGTATTTCACGCATCTGCTTATTGTGTTGGAGACGATGATAACCTAAGTGGTTCTTTCGGTGCAACAGCTACTACTAGTTTCTCTGGTGATTACGATTCTCTAGAAAAGTTCTTGGGTACTCAAGCCGTAGTAGTCCCTACTGATTACGCTGCAGGTGAGACTTGTTTTATCAAGTTTGAAAGTAGTATTGTAGGAGATGATTACTTATCTCCAGTTGGTATTTATGGTCTTAAATTAACCTACCTAATAGACTAATACTATGGTTACTAATTATAGAAGAGGAGCACTAGAAAAAAGAAAAAACCCTGGTTTAAAAGCAGGTACAATGGCAGGAGGACTAACACCAGAAAGTATTTTAGATAGCCCATTCTTAGACGGAGCAAAACCGCTGAAGATGATTGATTTCCCAGGTGTAAATGATTATATTTCCCTCGGAACTGGTGGAGTAACTGATATAACAAATAATTTATCAATTTTTATTTGGGTGAATCCTGATGCAACAGCTACCTCGGATTATATTGCAGCTGATTTGGGTGCTTCTCCTAATGTCCGATGGTCTATTGAGGTTGACCACGAAGAATCAGATGAGTTTGCAGTTGTTATCTCCTCAGATGGTACAGTAGATGCTGGTAAGTTTAAGAGATATGGTTCAGAAGGAGATATACTTATATCTAACGACTGGCATTTAATTGGATTTACCTTTGCTGATAATGTTCTAAAGCTATACCATAACGGAGTAGAGACTGCTGTTGATAAGCACTTTGACGGAACTGTAAACTCTTTGGGGGGAAATCAAAACGGCATCCTTATTGGCAGAACCTCTAATGACCTTGATGGACAAGCTCTCGGATTTACAATGTGGTCTGGTTCTGTTCTGTCTGATGTAGAAATTCTTGAAATGTATAATGGGGGTGTTCCACTAGACCCACGGAATCTTACTACAAATGCAAATCTAAATGGACTTTGGATTTGGGATAAACAAATAACATTCCCTACTGTAAGGAATAGAATAATAACTTAGTATGCCAGAATCAGACCTAGCTGTTATCGTTGAACGTATCAAAGGACTAGAAACCCTTTTCAATGTTCGTTTTGATGACAATAAAGAAGAACACCAAGAAATAATAACACACCAAAAGGAGACCAATGGCAATGTTCGCAAAAACACAGACTATAGGAAGTATGCTACTGGTGCTATCGCTGTACTGACTGCTATGGTTTTACCACTTCTCTTTATCGTAGTTAAAAAAATTATCTAGTTCCTTACAATATTGAGTCTACCATTTTGTCGGGGGCAGTGTGGTGGACTCAAACAATAGGTGATAAAATGTACTGTCCAAAATGTAAGAAATTTAACAAGGGTACTGATGTCGGTACTCGTATGCGTAAGGTACACAATGTACCTTATTGGGAAGTGGAAATGGAATGTTCAATCTGTGGCTACCGAATCTGGTTGCCTTGCATTGGTCCTACTGGAGGAGAAAATGAGAAGGACAAGTCTGGTTGACGTGAGGCTCGCCCCTAATAAGGGTGACAGGGTGCAGATTATGCCCATTGGTGATATTCACTATGGAGCACGAACCTGCGATGAGGATATGCTCCTCAACACTATTGCGGAGTGTGTCCGCAGAAAGATTTACGTCGTTGGAATGGGCGATATGCTTGAGATAAGCATTGTCGGTTCTGTCGGTGGTCCATTCGGACAGCTCTACACGCCTGAGAAGCAGATGGAGAAGATGATTGAGATTCTTCAGCCCTTGGCTGACGCTGGACTCCTCTTGGGAATCCACGATGGGAATCACGAAAATCGTATCTCCAAGATGACCTCCATCAACGTCACAGGGTTTATGTGCAAGATGCTGGGAGTTCCTTACTTGGGACACTCGGCGTTCCACCTCTGGAAGGTTGGGAAGCAGAGCTATACGGCTCACAGCACCCACGGCTCCAGCGGAGCACGTCTGCCCTACTCCAAGGTGAAAGCTGCACTTGATGTCTTCCGCTACGTGGAAGCTGAGATGGTGCTTTACGGACACCTGCACGGACTTGACCACCTGACGCAGATGTACTACAGGGTCAACAAGACCCGCAAGATGGCTGAGGAGTGTGCGAGGCACGCTATCCTCACTGGCTCGTTCTTGAACTACAAGGACAGCTATGCCGAGCGTATGAATCTGCCCCCCGTTCAGACGGGTACGGCAATTATTTCCCTCTGGGGCGATAAGCACAAGATTCACGTGTCGGTATGAGAGCCCCTTGTAGGAACTGCGGCTTGGTTACAAACCAATTGCTCCACAGTTGCCTCATCCACGAAAATGGATGTAAGGTGGCGTCAATTTGCGTAGTGTGTGGCAAAGGAAACCTCAACTGGCAACGCAATACTGCTTGCCCAAAGGAAAAGTGCGAGAAACACAAACCAAGAAGGTGGCTGCCGTGAAGAAGTTGAAAAGATGGTGGCAAAGTGTTGAGAACAACGATGTCCACGAGCGAGATACTACTTGCTTCTACTGCTCCGATACCTTCATTGGTACGTGGGAGATGAACAAGTATGGTGGGTACGAATGTATCTGCCCTCGCTGTGGGATGATTAACTGGAACGCCAACAGGCGATGGGAGGATTGATATGTACCAGGGTTCTTGGTACGATAATCCCATCTGGCTTCACGAAGCCTACTGGTGGATTGGTCTCATTGTTTTCATCCTAATCTGGGGTGTATGGCGAGACTGGAGGTCAGGAAAATGACGAAACACAGGAAGAAGAAGCCCAAGAAAAAGAAGAAGGTGCGACATCAAACGAAGCACCACATTTTACCATCAAGCCGTGGCGGAGACAGCGAGGACAACATTGTTCTCTTGCCAAGAGATTGGCACGCTATCTGGCATCACTTGTTCGGCAATATGACGATGGAGGAAGTACACCACTTCATTGACATCGTTATGCAACCGAATCAGCTCTGGACTAAGCAACGATTGCTGATTATGATTGAAGCAATCAAGCTCGGAGGTGAGTGGCGATGATAATAGAATCCATCTGTGAACACTGTGACTGTGGTGAGGCTGAAAAGCTTAACTGCTTCGCTTCTCGTGACCAGAATATGTGCATTATGCAGGTTCGGTGCGAGAATTGTCACACAATCTACATTGTGCAAATTGAGTGGGGTACTGCACCCTGCCTTCACAAAAGCTCTCGGTGCGATTCCGAGGACTTGGTATTCCACTAGGAGGTGCGATGGAAACACACTGTACGACTTGCGAAGAAATTACTGAGCAGGTGGCTATCACTGACGTAATCAAGGACAAGAAGCTCAACACCGATGGCTACCACTATTGGCAGAAGACAGCTTGTACTTGTTGCGGTGTCATTCAGTGGGTCAACCGTGGAGAAGGAGAATGATTGTCATCTACTGCAAGACCTGCAAGAAGTTTCGGTGGCACATCTTCGTTACTACGACTGTCACACACCGCTGGTTTACGCACCATTACAAGTGCAAGGACTGCGGTACTAGGCACGTGGACAACGAGAAAAGGTTCTAGCTCTTTTACAGGGTTGCCAGTCCCTTCAAAACTGGCTAAACCCCAAGATAATGCTTAAAGCAAAATTATGTTTGAAAAACTATTTGATTTTTTTAGAAAACTTAAAGAAGAAGAGGAGGAATGGATAACTCGTGGTCACATTGAAGTAGAACCACGCCCAGACGATTTTGTACTTGGTGGGGAGAACGAAGCTATTAAAAATGTAATGCAGAGTGACAGGGACTGGTCTCCTTACCTGCCTATTAAAGAACTGCAGAACAGAGGATTTGAGACTTGGGCTTGCGTCTCCTTTGCTCGTAATAACTGTTTAGAGATTTTACATAAAAAGATGTATGGTATAGAGCCTAACTACTCGGATAGGTTTATGGCTAAGGTCAGTAATACTGTTGTTGGTAGGGGAAATAACTTTGCTAATGTAGCACAATCAGGGCGTAAGTTCGGCAGTGTAGCAGAGAGTGTTTACCCTTGGGGTGGTCACGATGTATCGCAATACTATCAGAAAATACCTGATGATGTTTTAAAACTAGGTAAAGATTTATTATTAGATTATGAGTTCCAATATGAGTGGGTTGATTGGGGAGGCTGTAACCCTGAAAAGCTATGGGAAGCCTTGCAGTATAGTCCGTTAGAGGTTTCTGTTTACGCTTGGGGTAAAAGAAGTGGTAGTGTCTACCTACGAACGCTTAACAATGTGAATCACGGCACTACTTTATTCAAAGGGGAGTATAAGAAGTTCTGGTATGTATACGATTCATACGATGAAACAATTAAAAAACTAGCGTGGAACTTTAACTTCGGGAGTGCTATGAGGCACGCTCTAAAAAAAAAACGTATGCTTGAACTCATCTCCTCTAATGACGACCCTAGAATCTTTGCAGTGGATGCTAAACAGATTAAAAGACACATTCTTAATGAGGCTCAGTTCAAAATCGGACACGAAGCAGGACTCTGGGGAGACTGGGAATCCGTCAGAGTAATACATAAAACTAGATTAGAGGGCTACGAAACTGGTGAGCCAATAGTATTTGCATCACTTTAAATCTTAATAAAGAAATATGGCAAGTCCAAAGTACAAACTAAACAAAGAAGATGGATTAAAAATCTTGACAGTTCTAGGTTGGACACTGGGTTCAGCTTTAGTAGCTTTCGTGATTGACTTAGTCCCTCAAGTAGAACTAGGAGCACACTACGCTTGGCTAGTACCAATGATAAATACTGGTCTGGTTGCTCTTCAGAAATGGATTAAAGACCACTCTTAATTTCGCCACAGAGGTCGGCTAATGATGTGACGTGGTGAAACCCCACGGTATAGTCTAGGTTACCCTCACAGTGGTTGACTTATAGGGTCTCCGAGAAATCGGGGTATCAAAAAACTCCTCAGTCCCGAAAGGGTGTTTTGCTGAGGAGTTTTGCTTTTATTCCTTTTTGTCTGGGTGTTTTTGGATATAGTCTATAGTCAACGCACCTAGTCCCACATAAAGTCCACCACCTACGATTGCGTACATATAATCTGGGTCCCAGCTTGCGTCTACTAGACCACTTATGATAGCCATTGAACCAAAGCCCACCGCTATCCACGCTACTACTTTTGTTGCCATACTAGTATATTAGTGAATAAATTTGGATTATTGTAATTATCCATAGTATTGTTGTCATATTATTTAGTTAGCTTATTTAATCTATTAGTCCAATACCTAATCATTTGATTACAGAGCTTTATCTGAAAGGGTATATCCTTGTTCCTTCTTCTATAATAATCGCTCCTATAAGCCATTCTATGAGGTTGCTTGTCTAAATATTTCCTATAACAAAGTTTACACCTGCCCTTGGCTCTGCCAGTGTTGGGTTTGGTTTTAGTTTTACAGTCTTTGCATTTATAGTTTTTCATAATTGTTCAATTGTTGACCTCTTCTTGGCTAGCATTATAAATTCTTTTATTCTATTAAACAGAGCCTTTTGAATTAGGTACTCCTTGTAATCAATCTGGGACTTGGCTAGAACCTTAGCTTTACTAGCAGGCATATCGCTTTTAATATACTCTGCCTCAATAGCTATCATCTCTGCTTCGTAGTTGGCTAAAAGATTATCAATATCTCCACCTAATTGATTTATTCTAAGGGCAACTTCTAC
>Ga0233410_10000498_pt1 | contig 12248 bp, 23 predicted proteins | sample Na_anoxic_1_MG_FD_179869 | JGI IMG/M metagenome (GOLD analysis project Ga0233410, IMG submission 179869) | Seawater microbial communities from Saanich Inlet, British Columbia, Canada - Na_anoxic_1_MG | ecosystem: Environmental > Aquatic > Marine > Inlet | place: Canada: British Columbia...
AATAGATTTCGTGTTTTCACAATTTTAATTTTTATTCAAATGATTTTACAAACATATCGTAGTAAGTCTTGCTTACTGCTCCATATACCGAGTTCGGGTACATGAATAGGAAATTGGAGAACGGGTCTTGTTCTGACTTTACCGCAACTTCAGTAGCGGGACCAAAGTCTCCATCAAGTGCTAAACCTGCGCCTGAACTTTGATTTAAGAATTTTTGTAGAGCAACAACCTTAGAGCCCTTACTTCCACGCTTTAAGTATGAGGGTTGTGATACTGACTCACCTGTAGTTTGTGATAATTCAGATTGTTTTCTCTTTTCTTGACGCTGTTTTAATAAAGCAAGGCCCTCCTGAAATAGAATCGCAAATGGATTTTCAGGTTGTGTAGGCTGATTTGGCGAAGGAGTGAAGTCATCCGACACCTCTTCTTGGCCGCCTCTCTTTCTTAATAATAAATACAAAAGCAGCGAGCCTGCTGCTACGCTACCGCCAATAATTAAAGCCTTTTTCTTATCCATTTTTTCTGCTTTTATATATCGTATATGCTATTGCTCCACCAATAACTACTGCTCCAAAAATCCAAACACGCTTATCTAAGCCGTAGAAGGTTTTAGTTGAAGTTGTTTCCTCTTTAGGTAAAAGGCCGTCTCTCAATCTTTCAAGAGCCTCTTCTATCTGTGCGTTTCTCATCTCTGTGCCTTTTGCCTTCTCTCTTTCTACCCACTCCTTAAAAGACAAGGTTGTACCACTTTCTTTGTACAACTGATTTGCCGTTTTTACTTCTTGATTTTCCATTACAGCCCTTGTTTTATTATATATGAAGTAGGCTGAGGTGTCGGGTTATTAAACACCACATCCGTATAATTTGGCATTGGTGATGCGCCAAGTTGTTCTATTTTTGTCTCACGAGGTCTGTCGAGTCTCGTATCTCGTAATAACCAAAGTTTATACGCCTGCTTCATTTCAGCGTTGTTTATATAGGCTTTTGTTTCCAAAAGTTTCTCAGCCATTATGCGATTTGCGTCTCTAAAAGCATCTGAACTGATGGATTGAATGTCCGTTCCCATTGGAGTAAATGTTTGGGCTTGGATAGCAACAGCTCCGTTTCCTCTTTTCTTCATTTCCTCGTTAAGGAACTTGAATACTTTTTGGACCATACCTGTTTCATACCACATTGGTCCTGTTGCCTCTTCCAAGACATCTTGCTTGGCGGGGTCCTGCAAGTCTTTTTGCTTTTTTCGTTTCTTCCAAACGAAGTACACGAAAACCGCTCCTAAAATTCCTATGACAGCAATCTTCTTATTCATTACCAATTAAAAAGTAAGAACCTAAACCCCCTAAAATACAACCAACTAAGCCCGTCACGAACACATTGTGTTTGCGATAGGCTCCATACATTGCTCCTGCTACGAGGCCCATTGCCGCGCCTGTTACATTATTTTTAATGCTTCGCTGCAATCCATCTCTCATGTCGGTATCTCGAATACTTTTGACTTCTTCAAGAACTTGCGATGCGTTTGTTGGCTCTGCCATATATTAACCTTTTCCTACTCGAGAAATCAAAAATGCTATACCCGCTACAACCAATCCAAGTTGAATCAGCTTTGGCGCTACGCCTACGATACCTGCTTTGACAATCGAATCATTTTTATTTTCTTCCATCTTATTTTCTTGTGAAGTAGTAAATAGTTCCGCCAACTACAGAAACAAGTCCTACAATCAACAAAATTTTAGTTGTGCTGAATCCACCTGATTGTGGTGGCGCGGCAGGAATGCCATTGTTATCACCCGAAGAGCCACCTTGCGCTTCATTCATGGCAAGTAATGCCTGATTTTGTTCTCGAGCGGTTTTATAGTTAATTAATGCCACCGTTGTATCGCCCAAAAACTTGAATAGGTCGCCATAATTAGGTTTACCATCCGTTGTCCCACCCGTGGTAGTTGAATCTAAAACAGGGTCACCTCCGACAACATTACTATATGACCCCGCTTTGCTTTGAGCCCACGCTTGCATATCCTTGCGGAAAGCCTCGCTTGAGCCAAGTGCTGCAAGAGTCATTTTATTCAGAGTTGGAAGGTCTGCGTTATCAGGTGTAAAAACCCCGTTACGCTTTAACGTAGCTTTGATTTCTTCAGGGTTTTGTTGAATTGCTAATGCAAGATTTTTAAGTGCTTGTTCGCTCATCTTTTATTTTTTTACGATAATCGCTACTGCGAGGATTAAGGCTGCTGCCATAAGGAATGTATTTGTTTGAGCTGCTGATACCTGAGCGGCAGACCTGTCTTGCGTAACATTGTTAGCGCCATCTGCGTTCATATAATCATTCTTGCGACACGAGCACTTTCCTTTGGTGCAACCACATGATTCTTTTTCTTCTTTGGGAGCATATACTTCAACCAATAAATCTCGGTCGGGGTGAAGCTCCAAAACTTCGCGAAACGCTTCCTCTCCTTCTTGAGCCACTACCTCTCGAAGATTATCTCCAAGATTTGAGGCGCGTAAAGATTCATATCCAAACCTGCGAATGATACGCTCTGATTGAACAGGATTGTTAGCCGCTATGTATTCATATATGGTCATCACCTTGTTATTTTAATTAAAAAGGGGTTGAATGAAAAACCACCCAACCCCCGTTTTCAATTACAGAAACCTGTAATTTCGCTATAATTCAAATCTAATTACCCGCGAAGAGCAATAGACTGAGTGCGAACTACTCCTGGGTTTCCGAATCCACGAGATACAGCACGACCTGCTAATCCACGAGCCAAGTTGATATTGTCACTTGGGTAGAAGTATAGTTTCACAGTCGCATTTGCCAATACTTGACGAAGAGTAATCTTCGTGAAGCCGTCAATGCGGTATGGATACTTCATAGCAACGATATCAGACTGCTGCTGATATGGGTCGATAGTCGGCACAAGCGCCTTGCTTGCGCTGTTACCATTTGCATCGCGAGTGTTCAAAGTCAAACTTTCCAATACTTGGTTGGAAGTAGCTGACTGAATGTAAGTCAAACCAACGCTGAATGGGTTTTGCATGAACTGATACAACATTTCACGATAAGTGATATCAGAGATACCTGAAGAAATCGTGATTGAACCGATAACCAAATCGCCACCTGCTGTGAAACCTGCGTTGTTAATGAACTGATATGAGCCCAAAACTTCGAAGTTTGATACAGCAGCGCCACTTGTTGAAGTGACGGTAACGATGTAAGGTTGAGAAGTTGGGGCAGCAGGTGCTCCTACTCCGTTTGCATTAAAGAACTCGTCTCCTGTAAAAGAAACGTCGTCCATAAAGCCGTCTGCGCTGCTAAAGCTCTCGTGAGCTGCGTTTTGCGCGTCGGCAAGATATTTACGAATATTAGACATTTTTTTTTATTCTAATGGGTTATTACTCAGCAGAAGGGGCTGACACTCCACCTCTGTTCAACATTTGTTGAACTTGGTTTGCCGCCAATACGCCTACTACTACTACGGCCACTTGACCTAATGTTGTTTTCCAATTCATTACAGAATGATTTTTATTAACTAAAACAAATACTAAAATGATACTACAGAGTATCTTCTACGAAATTACAATAAGTAATCTTTATATTTGTTTTTGATAACAACCTTTAACTGCAACTTATAGCATTGCAATTGCAACAAGTAATTAGCAATAATTTTGAATGATGCGGGAGCGAACTTGCTCAACTGCCTCTGCGGGAGTGAACTTCTTTTTACCCTCAGCGGTGCGCTCTTGTAAAAGCGGAGTAATTATTTTGCGGTACTGACTTGATATGTATTCGTCAATTGCGACATTCAGCATTTGTGGAGTGTATGCTCCACGAATTTTTTCGTCATCAATATCTGCATAAACATAGAAACGCTTGTTTGCGTCGTAATACTGCTTATTGACCATTAACTCAATAATCTTGAGCATTTCATACTTATCCTCAAACTTTTGTTTGTGTCGGTCTACACTATCGGTGTTTTTATGGAAACGAACCCAATTTAGGTTTTGCCAAATTTTTGTAGTTACCCTGCCAACTGACTGAAAGTGCATGATAATATCCGTGTCGGTATGCCTATTGGTACATATAGCGCCAACCAAATCGTTGGGCAGGTAATCAGAGATATAACGATTGATGTCCTCAATCAATAAAAGTCCTCCACTAAAATTGTCAAGAACATAGAAAAGGGCCTCTTGAATTTCCTTGATTGTCCAACGCTTTCCGTTTTCTCCAAAAGGTCGAATTCTTCTTGCTTCTATTTTTGGGTGTACAGAAAACTTCATTGTATCCGATAATCGAATAGCGCGAATGCCTTCAAACTCATCATTCACGTCTAATATCAAGGCCTTACGACCTTTAACATTAGCAGAACCCGTGACATATCCCGCAATCATTTGATTGGTCGTATAGGTTTTGCCCACGCCCTTTCTTCCTACTGCTACCCCAAGTTTAGGCTCACGCATATTTCTATATATTGATATTAACTATTTTTGCGAGGACGGCCACGCTTACGCTTTGACTCAACCTTTACCTCATCTACTTCACTTAATCTGCTTAATTCAGCAAGAATTGCAGGGTCCCCGAATTCAGGCGCTCCTTCAAAAGTGGGGCCTTCGTCTTCAAATCCAACTACTTCTTCTTCAGGTTCAGAAAACTCTACAGGCTCGGGGGACGGAGTTGGTGTAGGTGTTGGCTCGGTAGGCCTTGAATCTACAGGCGGTGGCGTAGGAGTTGCTGTTGCGGCTTGCTGATTACTTAAATCTTTCATCAAGTCTAACATCGAATTGACTTGACTACGGAGCTGAACTACAACTGCGCCTTTCATTACAATATCGCTACCAAACTTATACATCAAAAATTGCTCATCAGTCATGCCGATACCGCGCTTCTCAAATACCCGCACCATTGCAGGACGAACCTCGGTCTTGAACTCGTCTGAAGTTTTTATTGCTTCTGACGTTTGTTCGTTAAACTCATTAACAAAATCATTGATTGATAGAGAATTACCCGAGGCATCTATAGGAACTCTTACTTTAGGGTTGAGCTCGCCTCGATTCACCATTCCCTGCAATCTGCTATCTTTGATTTGAACAAGATTGTTGGCTAAACCTGTTAACTTTTCATACCCGTCAAGAACCACGTCTACCATTTGTTCGGTAGCGTATTTTTTGTCCTTATCACTAAGGTCATTTAGGGATGGGTTTGCAAACTGCTGCTCTTGAGCCGCCTCAAAGCCTGCGGGCTGCTCCATGTCCTCAAAAGAAGGAGGTGTAAATGTTGGCTCCTCGATTTCCGCTTCGAGATTTGAACCATCAATTTTCGGCTTTGTATAACTACGCTCCGTTACGGACTCGCTTAAAGGATTATAATCGGGATTACCACTATCTATATCTTCTACTACTTGAGCTTCTTCTACCTGTGGCTCTTCAATTTCGGGGTTCAACTTTTTTGCCATGATTTATGTTTGAGTATGAATTAAGTTCCAATTTGATTGTACCACATTGATAATACGCTGTAAAGACTCAAACTTATTCTTATCGAAAGGATGGTTCGGGTCGTAATTCTTAGCTGCGGTGATGTATCTTGATATTATGCTTATATGTTTGTTAAGCCTTTGTGAGATGAGCTTTCGGTCTATTTCAAAACACTCGCTAAGTACAAATGCCGAGCATTCTAAAGCCGCAGTTCGTGTGCCCCCTTTTTTAGAATTTCCAAAAATTAAATCATGCTGACGAATATCAAATTCTTTCGTAACGCTTTCTACGACTATATTAAATTCAACGGAAAAATCATATTGTGGTTCGTCCTCAAAATTTTCAAGTGCGCGGATGGTTCCTTCAACCCCGTGTTTGTGAATCGAATTACCTACAGCTCCTAAAAGTTGATTTATTGATGAAGGGGTTATCATAATATCTTGTGTGACAACAAAAATATAAAAAGAATTTACTTTTCGTTATTTTCTAAAATAAAATTATCGTGGACTATGATTTTAGGCTGTTCTCCCCAAACCTTTTTCATTGCCCCATAAGTGTGAACATGACTATCGTCATCGCACAAAGCATCCTTAAAAGCCTTTATTAAATTATCTAAGTCAGGCCTCTGCTTATGGGGCTTTCCGTTCATTTCAAGCCTTTTCTTTTTACTCCAACTTTTTGGCATTGCCACTACAAATGTTAGGCTCAATACATCAGGAACCTTATAGCAGTTTTCTTCAGCAAAATATTTTAGTGCCTCTTTAAAAAGAATGTATTTAACCACTATAGGACGCTTTTTCCACTTGTCCCGTTGTGTCATTCGTGGTTTTGGAAACGGGGCAACCTCCCAAATCATATCGAATATTTCTCTGCAAATTCAGGATGCTGTAAAATTTTATTAGCAACCTGTTGAGAAAAATCATTGTCACTCGGGTAGTGAACCCCCAATGCAATTCTACTAAAAGCAACATCTTCCCAAAGCCTCTTGCAAGATTGATATAGTTTTGGATGCTTATTTCCGACTATCGTCAGAATTACTATAGCCTGAATGGTATGACCACTTGGATACGCAGGTGTTAATGCACTTGTACTTTTCATTGGAAACAAACTCAGCTTGTAGTAATTGGCTAACTGATAGGGCCTTGGGCGCTGAAATTTGAACTTTAATTTTATGATAAGAGGCGTAATATCTTTTTGAATAGAGCGCATTAACTCCATTTCGTCCACTCCCTCCGCTTTTAGTATGTTATCAATATACGGAATGAGAGCTCTATCATAGTTAATGTATCTGCGTAGAAGAGTTGGATTGATAGCATCCAAGTCTTTTAATGCGCTCACTACCTCATTTAATTCTTGTTTAGTAGCCTCACTATCGTTGTTAGGATAAGGCTCTTTGCTTAGTTCAAGAAATAAATCCTCTACCAAACATTCTTTCTCCAACAAGATTTTCATTTCGTAGTTAGGGTTCCCGTAAGTTACTTGATTCAAAAAATCCATTACATTCTTTGGTATTTATCACCCATTAGGCTCATTAGATTAAGTTTTATTTCTTCAACTTCTTGCTGAACTTTTCCACCACCATTTTGCTTTTGTTCCATAGCAATAAGTTGCTTTCGATACCAATAGATGCTATAAATTACTGATGCTGCCGCAATTCCCATTAAAGCTAAACTCATATATTTTACTTTTGGGTCTTCGGTCATGCCACCTGCGGCCATTTCCGTAGGGGCTTCGGGAGCGGGTGCTGCCGCAGGGGCTGCGTCTACTGCTTCTACTTGAGGCGTTGCGCCTTCCATTGCTGAGTGTTCCATTACTTTTTCTTTCTAAACATTAAATACAAAAGCGCCGCTGAACCCGCAATGATTAACAATGGCACTATTTTGTTTTCTTTGACTTCTGCCTTTAAAGGCGTTGTCTCTTCTGTCTCTACAGGACCCGTTTCAAGATTCACTTGTTGATTCGAATCTACCTGAGATAAATAAACACTTTGGCCCTGTAGTTCTTCCACGGGTAAAGACTTGTCTACATAGCCATGTAATACAAAGTCTACCACCGTTTCTTCCATGAGCATTTCGTCTTTAATATCGAAGCGACCTGCTCTATCGGTTATTGTGTTTCGTGCAGGCTGAATACCTTCAACTTTTGATGGTCGTAGTGTTACGCCCGCCAAAGGCTCAAATGTATCTGAGTCTAATACCTCTCCAAATATTCTCATGGCTAACGATTTGTAAGTTTCAATGTAATATAAATTATTGCTCCCGCACCTAATGAAATAAGTGCTATTTGGGATGCTTGTATGGTTATGCTTTTCCTTAAAATACCCGCCCTAAAAAAAGGCTTAGGGTCTATAAAACTGCCGTCTTTCTTAACGCCAAAATGTAGATGTGGACCTAATGAATTGCCCCTACCCTTATCTTGAGAACCGCCTCCTGTACTACCGATTTCTTGTCCCTTGAAGACGTATTGACCTTCTTTAACAAGGATATCCTTCATGTGGCAATAAGAAGTGGTCATACTACCTCCTATTACAGAATTTGGTCCGTGTTCTATAATAATCGTCCCCCCGCAGGAATTATTCTCGTATGCTGCTACTTTAACTAAGCCCGCCTTTGGCGTACGAGTTATCGTGCCTGATTTCGCTCGAATATCAAGTCCACGATGATAAGTGCTCGCTCCTCCACCAACATTTCTCGGGCCCCAACCCGATGTTACATAAAAAGAATCTACGGGTGAAATTAACTTCATTACTTTCCTCCGTTAAGTCTTCTTAGAGTGTAGAAATTCACCGCAATACCAATAGCAAATGAAATAATCGCAACCGACAAAAATGTAATGTGCAAGTTCTCTTTGAAATTTTCTTTTTTATCGTCTTTTTCCTGCTCAGTCATTATTTCTTCAATTTTTTATATACTAAAATAGCCAACAATAAAAATCCACCGCCTAAGAAATAAAGGTTGGCATTTGATTTAAGTGCTTTTTCACTTGACTCGTTATCTTTGCCTGAAGATGTGTCTGAACTCGAGGAAACAGCCTCTGCATCTTGAGTGGACTCTAATGGTCCAATGTTCTCAAGGCCTTTGGGATTTGCAGGACTTCGGATTCCGTCCATTTCTTCTCTTGGCATTTCGTCGCCTATTGGCCCAACTGCATTGAGCCTTGGAGTAACGCTAATTTTGCGCACACCTGCTTGGCGGCTTACTGCCGTTGCTTTGCTTGTTGTAGGAAAACTTCCATAGTATTCCTGCATACTGATATCGTCTTTAAACGCCATGATTTTTATTTTTTTACCATAATAATTTATCTGCCCACCAACCGCGTGAGTTACGGACCTTTCTATCCTTATCGTGTCTCCTCTTGTATTCCTTTCTTCTTAATTTTGAGTGACCCTTAGGGACTTTTCCTGCCTTCTCTTGCTCCATGAAGGTTGGATAATCCGCATAGCCGAGTGCACCCACGCTTGCTATTTTTTTACCATTTTTAAAGACATCAATCTTCTTCCCCTTGTTTTTACTTGGGCGAACCTCAACACCATATTTTTTGGCCTGTGCTTTTGTATATGCTTTTATGCGATATGCCATTACAAGGTCAAATTTGGTTTTTGAATGTGTAGGTATCCGTTACGACCTAACACCTTCTTTATATATATTTTGCCCTCTTCACGAAGAGTGCTTTTTTCTATTATTTCTGTTGCCGTATTGTACGGCTCTATCTTACTTCGGGCGCTACTACCTTGGTTGTATATAGCAACAGCCTTTGACAGGTATATCTTGCCTGACTTTGTGTAAGAGTCAATAATTTGACCAAGCAACATAGTGCCCAACATCAAATTAAAGTCGGCATCAAACAAGCCCTGTTCTAACTCATTTTTTGCCTGTTCATAGTCTACACCATCAAGTGTTGCTCTATAAATCTTAAAGTCATTCTTAGCGACTTCAGGAGATACCTGAGCAATTTTCCTCTTCTCATCAGCGCTCAGGTCTTTGCTTATGGCGGCTCTGCGAATCGCCTCAAGCGCTGCAATCTTCTTCATTTGCATGATTCCGACCGCCCCTGCGCTGTTTTTACCTACTTCTCTGCCTCCTGATTCAGTAGCAACAATTGCTATCACCAAAGAGACAGGCAAGTTTTCCTGAGCGGCATACTTCTTCAAACTTGAATAGTATGGCGCATTTTTTATACGCTTTATAATCGCCTCATTGGCCTTAGCCTGTGAATCGTTATAATATGCATACTCCGTAGACGGGATTGGTATGGTTCGGTTCATCAAAGCCATACGAATCTTATCTTTTTTCGGTTTTTACGACCAAGACCGCCTGTGAACAATTTGCGACCTAAGTAGAAAACCGATAAAGTTGCAATTGAGCCTAACCCTATGTAAACCCAACCTTTATTCATTACCCAATGAATGTTGTAAAGAAGGCTTGCTGTACTTGGCCCTCAACCGCGTCAGGGTGCATCTGCTTAAATGTTGCAAAAGGCATCTGATTACGCTTTACGGCTTGTTCAGTTTTACTACCAAAGATTCCATCAACCACCAAAGATTCGTTGTTGGTGTTATTTAGAAACTCCTGTAGTTTTTTAACACGCTCACCTCTTGAACCTTTTTTCAAAGGGAAACTATCATTAGCTACAGCGGAATTGCTTGAGGATGTATTAGTTTCTACACTTCCACTACTTGGCGGTCCAATTCCTAATTCTTTTCTTAGCCTGCGTCTGCGAAGTAACGAAATCGTTACTATGGTCGCTGCGGTCAAGCCTACTCCAATCAAAGAGTATTTTAATGTTCTATTCATTTTTACACGGATTTATATCGGGAATACCATTCCCACTTTTCATTACTATTCAAATTGTCAAAATCTACACCCCTGTTCATTGCAAATACACGAGTGTTTTGGTAGTCGTAGTAGCCCCATCTTTCATTAGGTACGGATGAGGTCATTTGACGATAAAATAAAATGACAGCCCCACCGAGGATATACCATCGGTAGGGTTTGAGAATAGTTCCTAAGTTTTTTTCCGCCATTTTTTATGTTCGCTATCTACGTTTAAAATAATTATATGCTCCAAAGGTTGTTAGTAAAACAAGACCTCCGATTAATAAGCTGCTCAGTCCACCGCCTGAAGACTCTTCTTCCTCTTTAGCGTCGGCCACTTCCTCCTGAGGCTCTTCAACCTCATCTCCTGTAGCGTTTGCCATTTCTGCTTCAGGTTTTGTAGCAGTCGAGGCAGCCGCAGTTGCGGGCTCAGTCTTAGGCTCGGCATCTTGCGATTGCTCTGTGGTTGCTTCAGGCTTTTTAGCAGCGGCTTCCTTTTCTTTTTGCTTCGCTTCACGCGCTTTTCTTCTTTCTTCTCTGAGGCGCTCTTTTTCCGCTTTTTCAGCACGCTTTTCACCAAGAGTTACTAATGCTTCAGCAAGGTCTTCACCATAGTCTTCGACTGAGGCTTCAAGTTCTTGCAGTTTATCGAAGTCGTCTTCTCCTGCTTCATCAACCGCCTTCATAAATTCTGAGTGCAGTCTATCGTATTTGCGTTTACGAGCCGCAAGACCCGATGGAAGTGAGTTACCGTCAATTCCAAGTTCGTTTAGTGTGTCATCAATTTTCGACATTGTTTCAAGATTTTATTTGCAAAGATAAATTTAATAAATTATTTAAGGCAGAGTTAACTGCTTTTCAACTGCTTTCGGATATTTCATTAACATTTCGTAATCCTCAATAGCCTGAGCGTCACCTTCGTCTGCTCTTCGAGCTAATAAAGACAGCTCATCCAAGCGTTTAGCGTTGAGCTTTTCTTTTTTGTACGGCTTGTGACTCAGTTTATTTAAATTCTTTTGTCTTCGTGTTTTTAACTGAATTTCAGTTGGCACACCTTCCGTATCTACAATAAAGTGATATGCACGATAGCCTGCTTTTGGAGATTCATAGTAATTGTCAAAGTCTAAGACCTGACCAAACTCACCTCTTTCAACTCTATCTCTCAAAGACTCAAGACCTCTTTGGTCCTCTACCTCAATGGTTGTGCCAATCATATCGGTTAAGGTCCCTAAGCGCTTGTTGACTAACTTATTAACAATGCTGTATGGTGTCTTAGTACGAGCATAGATTATAGAGCCTTGTGGAGACTTCTTTTTCATGCTGTCAACCACTTTCTCCATACGGACATCTAAACCCTCTTTCACATTCAGGAGTCGCTCGAAAACATCGCTCAGTTTTACTTGCTCGATTGATTTCTTGTCTCCTGCCTTTGTCGGATTTGGGTCGTCAACATTTGGGAGTTTGTCTGCATCGGAGTCGCCAAAAATTGACGGGTACTTCTCCTTATCGAATTTGACCCCTTCATTAACAACAAATACTTCGACATCACCTCCATCCTTAAATTTTTCAGCGTCATAGGTTTTTTTGGCTCTGTCTCGTGCACTTGCCCAAGATTCACCTTCTTTACGGATAGAACGAGCATATTCTAAAAGGCTTGGAATTTTACCTTCCTTAACTTCTTCTACGACCTCACCTATTAAATGTGTCCAACCGCTGAGATATGCGTTTGCATAAGTTGAATTGCCATCTATTATGTCGTAGGTAATCTTCCCTGTTTTAGAGCGCTTCTTGCGTAATGATATAGGTTTTCTTGTTTCAATTTCACCAAGGAATGCGCCTTTCATTTTTTCGTAGGCACGCTCTACTTCTGCCTGAACCATTGATGTGGGGTTCAATTTGTCCATAGTCACTCTAACACTTCCTTTCGGACGCTTAAAATACTTCGTCAACTTGTATGGTAACTTG
>Ga0233410_10000500_pt1 | contig 12240 bp, 27 predicted proteins | sample Na_anoxic_1_MG_FD_179869 | JGI IMG/M metagenome (GOLD analysis project Ga0233410, IMG submission 179869) | Seawater microbial communities from Saanich Inlet, British Columbia, Canada - Na_anoxic_1_MG | ecosystem: Environmental > Aquatic > Marine > Inlet | place: Canada: British Columbia...
CCAGAGGTAGAGAGCTTCATATCAGAAGTATACTACAAAGGTATTGAGATCACTAATAAACTATCTTATGATTTTATCCAATGGATTGAAGAAAACTACTCTTTTTAAGGGTTGTTTTTTATAACGCTACTGTATAGTGCGTTTTAATGCATTTATACAGCTTGTTGTATGTAGTTGACCACAGATAAAGATAATAGATAATGACAATAACGAACGAAGATAATATGCTTATGATGGCAAGATACGAAGATAACCACTTTGACCTTGCAATAATAGATCCGCCTTACGGGATTGGTGAAAGCTCAAACGATAATAAAAGCAGGTCTAAACTTGCAAAAGCGAAAGATTATGGTAATAAGAACTGGGATGACAAAGCACCTAATAAAGAATACTTTACAGAACTAAAAAGAGTAAGTAAAAATGTAATAATTTGGGGAGCGAATCACTTTATTGAAAACATACCAAACGCAAATAGTAGTTGCTGGATTGTTTGGGATAAAGTAAATGGTCATAGTGATTTTGCTGATTGTGAATTAGCTTGGTGTTCTTTTAATTCTGCAGTAAGATTAAAATCTTTGAGGTGGGCTGGAATGTTACAGCACAATATGAAAAATAAAGAGGTAAGGATTCACCCAACGCAGAAACCCGTTAAATTGTATGAATGGATTTTAAGCAAATACGCAAAAGAAGGTGATAAAATACTTGATACTCACCTTGGTAGTGGCTCAATAGCAATAGCTTGCCATAATAGAAAGTTTGATTTAACAGCTTGTGAATTAGATAAAGAGTATTACACAAAAGCAATGGAACGAATTGAAGCCCATAAAAAACAGCTCACTTTGTTTTAATTACATACAACGCCATTGTATAGTGCGTTTTAATGCACTTATACAGCTTGTTGTGCTTAGTACGATATTATTAACAGATAAAGGAAATTAAAAATATGAATGTATTATCATTATTTGACGGCATGAGTTGCGGACAAATAGCACTAGATAAATTAGGTATTAAAGTAGATAATTACTTTGCAAGTGAGATTGATAAACACGCTATAAAAGTAGCCTTGAAAAACTACCCAAAAACAAGGCACGTAGGAAGCGTTGAATTTGTAAATGGTTCAAACTTTCCAAAAATAGATTTATTAATTGGTGGGTCACCTTGTCAAGGTTTCAGCTTTGCGGGTAAGCAATTAAACTTTGAGGACCCAAGAAGTAAACTATTCTTTGAATTTGTAAGGGTGCTAAAAGAAACTAAGCCTAAATACTTTTTTTTAGAGAATGTCAAAATGAAAAAAGAGTATCAAAATATTATAAGCGAATATTTAGGGTGCGAACCTGTAATAATAAATAGCTCTTTGGTATCTGCTCAAAATAGGGTTCGTTTGTACTGGACAAACATACCAAACATAACTCAACCAAGTGATAAAGGAGTTTTAGTAAAAGATATTACTTTAGATGATAGCGACAAAATAGGAGCCATGAGAGGGCGGTATATTGTAGATGGCAAAAGACAAGATTATAAAATGAAAACCGCTGGAATGACAACACAAAGAATTAAATTAAGAAAGGATGAAAAAAGTAACTGCATAACAACAGTGTCAAAAGATAATTACCTGGTTAAATTATTTAATACTAACCCAAGCGGTAATGGTATGAATGGTTGGGTTTATCATACTAACGCAAAAAGTCCTACTGTAACAACTAACAAAGGAGAGGGTAACAAGATAAGCCATGATGGGGTATGGTACAGAAAATTAACACCTATTGAATGTGAGAGATTGCAAACAGTACCAGATAATTATACTGATTGTGTCAGCAATAGTCAAAGGTATAAAATGCTTGGCAATGGTTGGACTGTTGATGTAATAGCACACATATTTAAAGGCATGATGTAGTATTATGCACAATGATTAAATAAATACAGTACGATGATAAACGAAGAATTGCTTAATATACTAGAAAGATTAAAAGTAGGCGACCAATCGCTATTAAATGCTCATGATGGAGTATTGGATTTATTTTCTGTTATGCAACGTGATATGTTAAACGATATGATAATGCAACAAGAGGAAATAGTAAGCAGTCCTATAAGATTTAACGGTGTGCATATTGAAAACATAAAGAAGATATTTAAAAACAACGGAACAGAATATAAACCGCCTTTTTAATGTTGCATAATGACTAGGCTATGATTAGTTTATAGCTACTAAAATACATTATTAACCAACAAAGGTAATTAATTCATAGCCTTTGTTATAAAACGTTTTTTATGGAAATAGATAAAACAGATTTTAATGATAGTATACTTGAGGTATCAGATAAGTTTGACGAAGATAAAGAGGTTGAAATAAGTATAACTGGTAGTAAATTTTATGATAGAAGTGTATGGCTAACAAAAGAAGAAGTCAAACGACTTATAGATCATTTAGTAAATGTTTTATAACGCCAGTATAACAACTGGATTTTAAAAAACTAAACTAAAAAATATATGAAGAACTTAATTAAATATGGTTGTTATACCTTGTTAGCTGTTGCGGTTTTTACTGCTTTTTGGTTAATGGGGGGGTTTATATCTATGGAGTTTGATATGAGGAAATGGGAAGCTGCTAATAGATTTCTTGTACTAGCACTTACTGTTTGTGTAGTAGCACCAGTGATAGGATATAAGGAAACAAGATAGTTACAGCTAACGTTCCGTCTATTTTTAGTGCGGAATAACTTATATAACTTAATAAATAACGATGAACTACACAAAAGAAATAGATAACATAATAGATTGGTTAACCGAAGAAGATGGTGGACACGCAGTAGGTGAAGGCAATATAGCACTTGCAGTAAGTGACTTGAAAGAGCTAAAGGAAGCATTAAATATAGACTTTGTTAGCAAACGGTTTGAGCTATGGAACACAACTAATGAAAGCCTAATAAAAGTTTGTGAACACAGGGAAACCGCTGAATTTTGTATGCACATACTTGAAAGCATAGAAGCTGATTATGAAATCAGAGAAACAACTGTTTGCTAACATACTTGTAACAGACATACTTAAAAAGATACTATAAAATGAGCGATAAAGACACCATATTACACATATCAGAATCAGAGGACCTAAATTATTTAGTATCTATTTTGGTACTTATAACAGAAAAGATTAATATTGATACTCTAAACGGAATGGCAGCGAGTGAGGGAAAAACTACTAGAGGTATTAAAGTATCTAAAAGATACACTAAACTAGAAATAGGCAGAGCTAAACTAGCTGTAAAAGGTTTAAAAGAAAATTTACCAATATAAATAATAACACATGGAAGAATTAAAGAAAGTGATTGATACGCTTAGAAAGTTAGATGTATCTTCAAAGACTGAAAAGAAAAACAAACTTACCTATCTTAGTTGGACGTGGGCATGGGATGAAGTTTTAAAACATTACCCTATGGCTTCATATCAAGTTGTAAAACAAGATAGCGGCTTACCTTATGTTTATGATCCTAATACTGGTTACATGGTTTATACAAAGGTGACAATAGAAGAATTAACCCATGAGATGTGGTTGCCTGTAATGGACGGTGCTAACAAGGCTATGAAGTCAGAACCTTATAAATATGAAACAAGATATAATGGTGAAAAAACAGTAGAAGCGGCTACTATGTTTGATATAAACAAAACCATAATGAGGTGTTTAGTAAAGAACTTAGCTATGTTCGGTTTAGGTTTATATATTTATTCTGGAGAAGATTTACCAGAGCAAGAACCTAAACAACTACCTAAGATAACACCAGAAGCCTATCAAAAGGCAATAGCTGCAATATCAGAGAAGAAAGTAACACTAGATCAGATAAAAGCTAAATACAGCCTATCAGAGAATCAAGAGAAAGAACTTAATAACCTTTGAAATTTAATAACACAATTTAATTTAATACCACATGAATAATTTAATCTTAATCAATAAATCTACTGATTCAATAGTTGAGTCAGTAATTAACGGAATAGAAGAGGGTAACATTAACCCGATAGAAGTAGCTGCTCAATTAAAGCGATTAGAGGACCTTCACAAGACTTTAAAGACAAAGTGTACTGATTATATTGTTGATGAGCTTTACACGTCTGGAGCTTCTGATATGATAGGGTACAGAGTAGAGAAGTTCACGACTGGTGAACGTTTAGATTATTCATCTAACGAAGATTGGAGCGCATACCAGGCAGTTATCGAAGAGATGAAAGCCAAACAGCTACCAATAGAGCAAAAGATGAAAGCAGCGTATAAAAACGGCTGCAGTATGTTTGATGAGGAAACAGGAGAAACGTTTTCACATGCTAAATATAAAAGCGGAGGAAAAGACACATTTAAGGTTACGAAATGCAAAAAGTAAAACGATCTAAAAACTTAGATACATCGCTAATACTCGCTACCAATAAGAACCAGATCAATGATAATTATTATCACCTAGGCAATGACCAGGTTTACTACATTCACCAACTAGACGAGTACAGCATCAAGCATATTGATAAGTTTATAGCAAAAAAATTAATTTATGTCAAGAAGAATTAACAGAAGTAACAAACATCCAAAGGGTAAAGTAGGCTGTAAAACTGCTGAAAAGTTACTAAGCGAAAAGAAAAAAAGAGAAGAGAGACAATCGAGAATAAAAGAAAAAGCCTATATTAGTAACGCATAACGAACTACAGGTTTAAATTAAACCCTCTTTAGGAATTGGCAGGTTAAAGCGTCGAAGATTTTAGAGGGTTTTTTTTATACCCTAAGGGTAAAATTTATTACAAATAGTGCAAAATTTAAAACGGTCATTTTGTACGTTTACAGCGTGTGAGGGCTGTTTTTTGGCGTTTTGGGGTAAAAGTGCAAAATTTTTTCTCTTTCTTGGCTGTATAATGAAAGTAAAAAAAATGAAAAAGTTGCTTTTTTGTCTTTTTTCAATTTTTACAAGTTGTTTTATATTATAAAGTAAGGGAGAATTTAAGAAATTTTGCACTAAATCAGTCATTTTGTACGTTTGCAAAGAGTGTAGGCACTTTTTACCCTTTTATTTTTTACCCTTTTTTTACCCTATGAAATAAAATTTTGCACTTTATTAAAAAGTATAGTAATTATTATTACATTTGAGTATAGATAACTTTGTAGGGGAGTTAATGAAGACATTTTAAACCATTAGGTGACGAGCCCTACACTCTGAGCCTAGTGGTTTTTTTATTTATAAGAATATTATTATGAAATTAGTTAAGTTAAGAATTACTAACGAAAAAGAATGGATTGAAGAAGGAGTTGATTCTAAAATATCCTATGAAGAACAATTTTTGCAATTATATAAAGACTTGGTAGATAATTTATTTAAAGAAAAAATACCTACATCTTTATTCTCTGAATGCTCTTCATGTTCACAATGTCAATTTGTATTTAATGGCTTTGATTCAAATACAGATACTTACTTTTTCACATTTATAAGCACTGTAGGGTAATGAGTAGAGTATCCACATTTACAGGAATGTATGAAACAACTAAACCAATTAATAAGGAGTTGATTTCTATACTAGATGATATTAGAACAGAGAAGTATTCTCCTAAAATGGCTAAGATCAGATTAATTAAAGACAAATCAGAAAGAAACGATTTAAAGATTAAACTTTTACCTATGATAACTTACTCTGGTACTTTTAAGGCTAGAGCAAATGATAGAATGGTAAAGTCTAGTGGTTTTGCTATGATGGACTTTGATGATGTAAAAGATTTACAAAAATTGATAGAAGACGTTGAAAAAGATAAATACACTTACAGCTCTTTTGTTTCTCCAAGTGGTAACGGTTTAAAGGTGTTGGTTAAGATACCACCTGTACCAGATGATAAAACTTACAAAGAGTATTACCATGAGTTAGAGAAACACTTTAATAATTATTCTCCTGTAGATGATTCAACAAAAGACATAGGTAGAGGTACATTCATAAGCTCTGACCCTAACTTATTTCTTAACATGGATTCAGAGATATTTACTGATAAATTTATAGCACCAGAGCGACCAATAACACCTATTACTAACATACCATTAACGGATCAAGATAAAGTAGCTGAGAGGCTAGAAAAGTGGTTTAAAAAAAGGTATTCATCTAGTAATAGAAATACTAACCTTCATGCGTTTGCTAGACAAATGAACGCCTTTGGGGTTGATAAATCAATATGTGAAAACTACCTTTTTAGATATGAAGAAAGTGATTTTAAAGCTAGTGAAATACAAAAACTAATAGACTCAGCTTACAAATATACAGCAGAGTGGAATACTCAAGCGTTTGAGGATAACGAGATAATAAAAATGATTAAAAACTCTGTAGTAGCGGGAATATCTGACTCTAAAATAAAGAACAAATTAGAGATAAACCCAGACCTAGTAGAGAAAGAGATAGAGAAACACAAAAGCAAATTATCTACAGAAGAATTTTGGTACTACACAGATAAAGAAGTAATTAAATTAGCTTCATTTAGGTTTAAGAAATACCTAGAAAATAACAACATTACTAAGTATTATCCTTCTGAGGATGGTGGTTTTTTGTTTATTAAAAAGGACTCTAACTTCATTAAAGAGTTTAACGAGAACAGAATTAAAGACTTTACTTTAAATGATCTTTTAAACCGTTCAGAGATAGACGCATACGAACTATGCGCAAATAGCTTAATGACATTTAACCAGAAGTACCTATCTATGTTATCTACTTCACAGATTGACATACAGAGAGATACTAAAGAAGAGTCTTTTATCTACTATAAAAACACAGCAGTAAAAACAACTAAAGAGGGTACAGAGTTAATACCTTACTCTAGTCTTAACGGTCTAGTATGGGAGGACCAAGTTATTGATAGAGAGTTTACACCTGCTAACGAAAGTGAGGGAGAATTTAAGACTTTCATCTGGAAAATTAGCGGAGAAAATAAAGAGCGTTACTATACTTTTAAATCTGTTATTGGTTATCTCCTGCACTCTTACCAAAACGAAGGGAAGCCAAAGGTAATAATCTTTAATGATGAGATGATTAGCGACGTTCCAAACGGGGGGAGCGGTAAAGGTTTAATTCATAAGGCTATAAGCCACATAAAGAAACTATCCACTATAAACGGTAAAGGATTTGACCCTAACGGACAATTCGCATACCAAACAGTAGGTACAGATACACAGGTATTACTATTTGATGATATTGATAGGAACTTTAAGTTTGAGAACCTATTTAGTCTTATTACGGAGGGCCTAGTAATAGAGAAAAAAGGAAAAGATGCGATTAAAATTCCTTTTAATGAGTCCCCTAAAATATCTATTACAACTAACTACACTGTAAAAGGAGAGGGAAGTTCACACCTTAGAAGAGTCTTTGAGGTAGAGATGGCAGGATACTTTAACGATAAGAACACTCCAGAGGATGAGTTTGGGCATTTGCTTTTCTCTGATTGGTCCTCTGATGAGTGGGCTAAGTTTGATAATTATATGCTTAGATGCGTTCAATACTATTTAAATAACGGTCTAGTACAGTCTAAATCTATTAACCTAGAAGAGAGAAAACTAAGAGATGAGACTAGCCCAGAGTTTATAGAATTTATGGACTCTTTTGAGTGGGATAAAGATAAGCGTTGGATTAAGACAGAGCTAAAAGATTTGTTTGTAGCGGAAAACGAAGAGCTAAGATTCCAGAAGTGGTTTACTACATCAAGATTTAACAAGTGGTTAAAACTATACACAGATACAAGGGCCGAAATAGGGATGACAGAAGGAAAGTCAAACGGGGTTACATGGAAAACAATAGAAAAGATACCTTTTTAATGATTACTTTAAGAGATTACCAAGTAGAAAACTCAAATAAAGCGCTATCTATATTAGAGCAGTATGGTATTGTTTATTTGTCGATGGAGGTTAGAAGTGGTAAAACATTAACAGCATTACAAACTGCTAATATGTGTAATGTTCAAAACGTTTTATTTATAACTAAAAAGAAAGCTATAAGTAGTATAACAAGTGATTATAATTTACTTAGTCCAGGTTATCGAATAGCTGTTATAAATTATGAGTCAATACATAAAATAGACTTATCTCATTATGATTTATTTATAATAGACGAAGCTCATTCTTTAGGTGCTTTTCCTAAACAGTCCAATAGGGCTAAGAATATAAACACAGGTTTTAAGCCTGTTATTTACTTATCTGGTACACCTACCCCAGAAAGTTGGTCACAGCTTTATCATCAGTTTAAAATATCTAAAAACACACCGTTTAAACTCTATCCAAACTTTTATAAATGGGCGGCAAAGTATGTTAACATTAAAAAGAAAATGATAGCGGGAAACATGATTAATGATTACTCTAATGCAAACATAGAAGAGATACAAAAAGTAACTAAACATATTTTTATATCATACACCCAAAAAGAAGCGGGATTTGAACAGACTATAAATGAAAAGATTATAACTGTACCAATGACCGAACAGACAAAAACACTTATAAAAAGACTAGAAAAAGATTTAGTAATAGAGGGGCAAAATGAGATAATATTAGCTGATACACCTGTTAAATTAATGCAGAAGGTACATCAATTATCTAGCGGTACTATTAAGTTTGAGAGCGGTAATTATGGTATACTAGACAAGTCAAAAGCTATTTATATTAAAGAGTTATTTAAGGGGCAGAAAATAGCTATATTTTATAAGTTTAAGGCTGAATTTGAGCTTCTAAAAGAAATATTTACAGATTGGACCAACGACCTAGAAGAGTTTAACAGCGATAATAACAAAACGTTTTTAGTACAGATTGTATCTGGTAGAGAAGGTATTAATTTAAGTATAGCAGATAGTTTAGTATTCTATAATATAGATTTTTCTGCTACCTCATACTTTCAAGCTAGAGATAGGCTAACAAGTAAAACAAGAACAAAAGAGAATAATGTATATTGGATATTCTCAGATGTAGGATTTGAAAACAAAGTTTATAACACAGTAAAAAACAAGACTAACTTTACAAAAGCGCATTATGTTAGAGGCTAAACTACAAACTAAGATCATAAAGGATTTAGAGAAAAGAGGGTATTTTACGGTTAAAACAATCAAACTAAGTAAAAACGGATTACCAGATATATTTGCTTTTAAAGATGGTAAAACGACAATGATTGAAGTAAAAGCACCAAATAAAAAACCTTCTGAACTACAAAACTTTCGCATCAAAGAGGTTAAGGGTTACGGTGTTATATCTTTCTGGGTAGACTCATTTGACGAATACACAAAAATAATTTCAAAATATTTTTAACGTATATACGTATTTATCAAAAAGATTATTCTATATTTGAAATACAATAAACAAACGCAATGAAGTACACAGAATTAACACCAGACGAAAAGACTAGATACGGCCAATTATTTGACCAACAACTAGCAACTAAGGGATTTGTAAACCCTACTCTAATCTTAAAGACAATCAAAAAAGAGCGTAAAAATGCTTAGGTACTTAGATTTAATCTTAGGATATGCTTTATTAGTCGCTACTGTTTTAGTAGTGGCTTATTTACCTCTTATTTTATTCACATTATGAAATCTTACAAAGTTTACACCGACAAAAAATACTACATAGACGAATACGGCTGCCTATGTTATGATGAAGAGTTATCAGAGCAACAAAGCACAGTATTTGAGGTAACGGGTATGTATTTAGTTAAAGAAATGATTTATCCATCTTTTGAGATTTACGAACTATGACAGAAATAAAAAAATATGAAGGTAGCTGGATTGACTACCAAAAGGACCTAGAGAAGTTTATCCTAGATACAGTAATACATGACAACTGGGACCACTTCCTAGAGTGTTTTGATTTGGGAGTATTACCAGAAAATGCGATTAAGTTTTTAAATAAGAAGAAATGAGCGACAAAAAAAGAAAAGTCGAGATAGAGATAATACAAGATGAAGCTATAAGTCAATTATATAGCTCAACTAGACTTGCTTTTAGTTATAGTAAAGAATCAAGAGAAAAAGCAATAAACACTGTTAAAGATATAAAGTATTTAGCTGAGTGTATTTTAAAATACGAAGAAGAGTACAAAAGCATAAAAGGTGAACCGTTTTTTAAAAAGTTATTAAAATTAAAATAGAATTATGAAAGTAGAACAGTTAACGATCACTAAGGTATTAGATATCCAAAGTGGTACAAGTAAGGCAGGTAAAGAGTGGCAAAAACTTACATTTGTAGGTGAGACAGTAGAAGAGTATAACAATGTTTACGCCTTTGAAATATTCGGAGCTGAAAAGGTAGAGAACTTTAACAAGTTCAACAAAGTAGGCGATTTGGTAAGCGTAGAGTTTAACGTATCCTGCAATGAGTGGAAGGGTAAGTATTTTACTTCACTAGCTGCCTGGAGAGTTGAGAAGGGAAGCGGTACAGCAGAAGAAGCACCTGCAGGAGATGATAGCGATGATTTACCTTTCTAATGGGTTACTTTAACAAACTTCAAATAGAATCTATCATTTATAACGAGACTAAAACGAGGGTAAACAAACTTAAATACCTTTATGACATCGGTTTTAGTTATGATGAGGTAGCAGAGATGGGATTTACAAGAAAAAGAAAATGATTAAACTAAAAGACTACACAAACGGCAAAAAGCCGAAGTATTACATTACGAGCGAATTAGGTAATTATGCCTACGCTAGTAAACAAATGCTAGATGCATGGATAGAGTTCCATGTTAATATAGCCTACAAATGGGGGCAAATAGAAGACATTAAATATGAGTTAGTGAACTTTGAAGTAAAAGAGGGAAAACTTAAACAAACACCATCACAAATAAGACAATTAACAAACACAGTAAATTTATAATTATGAGCGTAAGACTTAAAAAAAACGGAATCACAAAAGAACTAGCAACAGGTTTTAGTATCAAATACTTTCTATTCGGTTCATTTTATGTATGGGCCAAGCAAGGTTTTGGTAAGGCTTGTAAGCACTCACTTTTAACTATGGTTACACTTAGTATCTACTACTGGATTCAGTGCTTTAAATACAATAAAAACTGCATTGAGGACCTAATCTTAGAAGGTTATGAGCCTTTAGAGTTAAAAGATGAGACTTACTTGATGACTAAACTAAATTACGCAGCGTAATGGACGAATCAAGAGTAGTAAAGTGGGCTGAAGAAAGAAACCTTATTAAAGGTTCTAACCCAGAAAGTCAAATGTTAAAGTTAATGGAAGAAGCCGGAGAATTGGCTTCTGACATTGCTAAAAGAAGATGTGTAAAAGACTCAATAGGCGACTGCATGGTAGTATTAACACTAATCGCTAAACAGTTTGGTACTAGCTTAGAAGAATGTTACGATCTAGCATACGACGAGATAAAAGACCGTAAAGGACGAATGATAAACGGAACATTTGTAAAAGAAGCTGATCTATGAACAACCTAAGCAATCAATTTAAATCATTAGTCTTTGTAGTAGCTGCGTTCCTTTTGTTCATAGCCTGTTTAAATATGCCATACGGCTACTATAATCTAATTAAACTAACAACAACAGCAGCGGCCGTATTTGGTATTATAGTACATAAGGACAGTAAACTATTGGTTATAATGTTCTCGCTTATATTGTTACTCTTTAATCCTATATTTCCCGTTTGGGGGGTTGATAGAAGATACTGGGTATACATAGACCTTATTATGTTTGGGCTATTCTTAGAGCGTTCAATTTACTTTTTCGGAAAAGAAGAATAAAAAAGTACGCATTTGTGTTTTTTTATTAACTTGTTTACGTATATTTACAGAACAATAAAACACACACAATGAGAAAGCAAGTAATGAGTTCAGCATGGCAGTTAGTTAAATCAGCAGGTTTAACATTATCAGAAGCGTTAAAAAAGGCGTGGGGAGTATTTAAGTTTAAAGAAAGCTTAAAAGAATGGGTTAGCGTTTTTTATTACAAGAAAAAAGACGGAACTGTTAGAAGAGCTTTAGGTACTTTAGACCCATCTTTAATTGATTATGAGTATAAAGGTTCTCAAAAAGATAATTATAAATCTATTACTTATTGGGATATTGAGGCTAACGGTTTTAGATCATTTAGTATAGGTAGTTTAATATAGTGGTTAGGTCCTAAGCATGACGTAAAAAGGCTTTTTATTTATGGATGTAAAAAAGTTAATTAATTGGAGAGAACTCAGTAGGCTATTAGCAGGTAACAGCGATAGCATAAGAGCGAATAAGATACCTAACAAGTACAAAAACAA
>Ga0233410_10000501_pt1 | contig 12218 bp, 28 predicted proteins | sample Na_anoxic_1_MG_FD_179869 | JGI IMG/M metagenome (GOLD analysis project Ga0233410, IMG submission 179869) | Seawater microbial communities from Saanich Inlet, British Columbia, Canada - Na_anoxic_1_MG | ecosystem: Environmental > Aquatic > Marine > Inlet | place: Canada: British Columbia...
CTGTTACCCATGTTGCCTCCTTGACACTGCTATCTCCTTGATCTTTCGATATATAGCTTTATTAGCTCTACATCTTCTTCAGGCGTAGTTAAAGACCTAATGCCCCACGATGTATACTCGTATGATCTACGACTAGTGTCGCGATCTGTGTATTTTAAAATAACTGCAAATACAACCAAACCTATTACAATCCACATAACTTAACTCCCTTAAAGTTTATACTAACTATTTTTTATTTTTGCAATCCAATTTCTAAAATCTTTTAATGTTAAATTTGATTTAGCTCTATTACAAATTTTGCAACAAGAAACACAATTACTTTCTATGTAACCTATGTCATTTTCAACTCTGTCGATCCCTGTGTATTCAAAGGCTGGCACTCTTGAATCCTTTTTAACCCTGCTATTTCCGCCCACACTACCACAGTAATTACATTCGTCAATTAAAAGCTTAAAAAAGACTTCTTCACTTAAACCCCACTCCAGTTTTCTCTTACTAGCCCCATTTTTATATGATTTAATAATAGCGGTTTTATGAGTATTAATGCCCTTATGTCTAACTTTTGACTTGTTATAACAGCCACAGCTTTTGACATTGCCTTTAACCAAAGGAGTAGCACCTACAACCGTTGTTTTTCCACAATCACATAAACACTTCCAACCAGTTGACACCTTTTTTGTGACTAAAAGCATATTAAACTTTTTATTTATTAAGTCGATGTATTTGTGTTGTTGACAGCCACAGCTCTTTATCTTACCCAATAATCTAGAACTCACTGTTGTCTTGTTTCCACAGTCACACTCACATGTCCAACGAGCGGCTTTACCTGGACCTGAGCCCTCAAAGTCTCTCTCTATAACTTTCAAGGCTCCAAATACCTTGCCTGTTAAGTCTTTTGCTGGCCTACCCATTTGTCCAGCCCGCCGCTTCTGATATCACAGGGAATTCTTTTATAAATTGAAGCTTAATTGCTTCTGCTATATCTCTGTGTTCTTTTTGAGTAGCTGCATCTGCTCTTAGGTTTACATAATGCAGCCAACTTCTTAGAGTGCCGTTCATGTACATCTTAGTCTTAGTCTGTAGCGGTAGAACTGCTCTCGCTGTCTCTTTCGCTATGCCTCTATTCAAAGCCTCAGTATAGTCTTCAAAGCTTCGCTTCCAGTTATTTAACTGGGTTTGCTCCCACCAATCTCGATCCTCTTGAGGCATATCATCTATAGAGTTCTGCCTATTTTTCTTATCTTGTCTACGAGCAGCATATATTTCTATGCCAGACTCATCTACTGCAGAATACCTTTGACTAAACTCTTGAAATGAGAAAGAGCGGTGTCTTAGTATCTGAGGTGAAATCATTCGTGACGTTTCAATCTCAAACGAAGCATTCCCCATCTCTAGGATACTCCAATGATTATGACTTATACAGTACTTAATTAACCCCGCATAACTAGGGTTCTTCTGGTTAGAGGAGCTGACTCTTGCTGTATAAGCTATTAGCCCTTCTAAGTCTTGTACTCCTTTAATAAACTCTAAATCGCCTTCTTGAACCTCTTGCATGAGCTTTTCAAGGTAGGTCTTGTTAATCTTTGTCTGTGCTATCAGTTGGACTTCCATGTCTCTCCCGTTTTAATTTACTTGATCATTGCTTTTATTCTTATAATTGTTGCGAATTTGAGTTCTCTTCTATATTCTTTATACGCGGTCATAATACAACATAGCGCGGTCCCAAAATTACATCCAAACAGAAAACCAATAGACACTAATAGCATGTCAAACTCATAGTGTGCGCGTAATACAACACCCAAAGTAGTTAAAACCGCCCAGGTTGTAACAGTCAGCAGGGTTCTATCACTAATAAGTTCAACTGTTCTATTTGAAATTCGGGAGCGATCACAGCCATCCAAGCTCTTTATAATTGCTATAAATCGTCTCATAACCACTCCCGTTTTTGTTTGATTGCGTATAAAAAGTTTAGTCTAGACTAGACCTGTACTACTTCTTTTTCTCTGTTGAGGAAGTCAGCTAAAATATCATCTGATGTATTCTCACTACTGCCTTTAACAATGAAGCTTAGCTCCTCTCGCCTTTTCTCCTGACTGGCTCTGCGAACAGCTGTACCAAGAAATACATTAACCGCATGTTCAGCGCGACCTTGTGCAATCGCTCGTCCCTTCTTTCTATTAAAGGTAAAGGTTCTGTTACTAAACCTAGATACTCCGACGAATACGTTTCCGTCTCGGACAAGAAAGCAAGTTGTTCTTGCAGTCCCATCACCGTTAAAGTCATGTCTGATAATGACTTTTTCATACTTCTTTTTAAGCTCTGTGTAGCTCGATCTTCCATTTCTAATTCCCATTTCTTCCTCCGTTATGGTAGTATTGGTTACTCAAGATCACTTTGTGACCTATAATATAAAGTGTACTTTAAGTCTTGCAGTTCACACCATGCATGTTCTTGTTTAACTACTAATTCTAATTTTTTAAGCACATAACCTAGACTAAGAGTCATCATCACATCCCCTAAGTTCTTATTCATTTGAAACCCTATTATGGATAGTCAGTACGTCTGACGGATAAATCTCAGCGGCTGGCCTAATACCTAGATCGCTTAGCGCCCATAGTAACAACCTACATATCCTATGTTTGTCTCTATTTTCTTTTCTTATTATAGCGTGTTTACCGCTCATTTCCCCTCTACCACAGCTTCTTCTTTAACTTCGACTGTTTTAAGTTTAGGTTTAACAAACTCTATATTAAGCTCTTTATTCTTAACTGTTACTTTCACAGTATCACCAGCTACTAACTCTTGCTTTAAAATTGGCTTAACTAATTGCTTCACTATTGACTTATCAATCTCTCTTTTTATAGGCCGAGCTCCCATTGCTGGGTCAAACCCTTGTTCTGCCAATAGTTCTTTAGCTTTCTTACCTATTGATAACTTGATACCTTTAACGGTAAGTTTGATTTGGGCCAACTTAACGAACTTCTCAACGATCTTAACCATTATCTCTTGAGATAAAGAGTTGAACTGTACAACACCGGTTAACTTGTTTCTAAACTCGGGACTAAACGTTCCTTTAAGAATGCTTTCCATCACCGATGCCTTTGCCTTGACACCATCGTCTACTGTAGCTCCTAGCCCTAGTGGCCTCTTGGTTTGAGAGGCCGCAGCTGCTCCAGCATTGCTCGTCATCAAGACTAAAACATTGCTGAAGTCAACTGCGTTATCTCTGCCATCTGTCATGCTGGCACCGTCTATAATGCCTAGGAGAGCATCATAGACTTTCTTGTGCGCCTTTTCAATTTCATCTAACAGTAAAATAGTGTGTGGATATTTCATTACTTGATTGGTTAAGACTCCGCCTTCGTCATGACCTTCATAACCAGGTGGAGCTCCAAACAACTTAGCCACGGAGTGCTCTTCTGAGAACTCTGCCATATTAAGTTGAAAGTAATTTGCTTCAGTTTGCGCAGCTATTTGCTTGGCTAGCTCAGTCTTGCCTGTACCAGTAGGACCTAACAATAGGAACGACCCGATGGGTTGACCTATGTCTCTAAGTCCAGCTTTAGCTAACTCTAGTTGCTCTACTACTTTGTCAACAGCCTCATCTTGACCAAACAATCCGGCTTTGATATTAGCTGAGATATCAACATATGAATTTTTATCTCTACTTTGCTTGAAGGCAGATACAGGTGTACCTGTCTTGGCTGAGATGATCTGCTCTACATCATCAACATTAGTTTCAACTCGTGATCGCTTGAGCGTAGTCTTAATTCTAGCTCCAACTGAATCAGCTATACTAATTGCTTTATCGGGAAAGTATTCTGTAGTTAGATACTGACCAGACAGATCAACGATCCTCTGTAATACCTCTTTAGAATATTTAACCTTATGATATTTCTCAAGAACAGGTTTGATACCTTGCTCTAAGATTCTCAGAGTTTCTTTAGCAGATGGTTCTTCAATTTTAACAACTTGAAACCTTCGTGCCAAAGCTTTATCTTTTGTAATCTTTTCATTGTATTCACTTTCAGTAGTGGCTCCAATACAGCTCAATTCACCATTGGCTAAAGCAGGCTTGATCATATTAGCAAGATCAACTCCTTCTTTGCTTCCACCTGAACCAGCTCCCATAACTTGGTGAACTTCGTCAACAAAGAGAATAGCATTGATATTATCTTTCTCTTTCATTCTTTTAAGATCGTTTAGAACTCCCTTGACTTTCTCTTCAAACTCACCTCTAAACTTAGAGCCAGCTAAAATACTGCCTACATTTAAGGAGTAAATCCTGGAGTTTAATAAAGCGTCTGGGACTTGCTTTTGCTCTATAAGAGAAGCAAGACCTTCAACAACAGCTGTCTTACCTACACCAGGCAGACCAACTAACATTGGGTTCTTCTTCTTGTAATGAGCTAGAATCTCCACCATTCGTTCGACTTCATTCCGCCTACCAATTAGTGGGTCAATTAGCTTCTTTTTAGCTTTAGCACCTAGGTCATCACACCATTGATTAATAGAGCGATACTTGCCTTTAACATTGCCTTTTTCATTGCCAACATTATGCTTATAACCTGCTTTCTTTAAGAAGAAAACCATATACATATCTGGGTCTTTCTTAAACAGCTCATAAATAGCGTTAATAAAGTCTTCAAAGTACATTTGTCGTTGTTCTTTTTTTGCCATATCTTGGGCATGACTGAAGACTTTGTTTAGGTCTTTTGTCATGGTTGGGTCGAGCGACCCTTGGCCTATTTGTTCTCTGACTTGCGCAAATATTTCTAATTGTGCATCTTCTACCATAATGTGATCGTCTATGTCTGATTTTAACTTATCAACATCACAACCTCTATCTTTTAGAAAATCTAAGTTTTCTTGATAATCTTCATTTAAACAGTATCTAAAGAACTTGCAAGTCGAAATTGTATCGATCTTAGATGTCCTAGCCACCCCTTCAATTAACTCTTGTGTAATCTTATTGGTCATAAACCCTCCTAGGATTTTTCAACAGTAAACTTTAACTCCCGTATTGCTTGCACTCTATGTGGTATTAATTGTATTAGTTGATTTTTAACAGCTTCTACTAGCATCAGCTTCATATCCGCTATCTCTCTGCTAATATAAGTTCCGCAAATACCTCTACCTTTAGAATGAACAGTATTTGCTATACCTACAGCATCACCCTCTGACATTTCAAACACTTGAGATAAAATTAGAACAACCTCCTGAATAGAGGTATTATCATTATTATGTACAACAACATTATACTTAGAAGGCTCTTTTAATTCTTCTTTTTCAGCTGTTGCTATATCGCTGTCTTTCTCTTTTAAAGTATCGCTCATTTTTTCTCCACCCTCTTTCTCATCCCTTGAAGGATAAGTCCGTATTTAGTTTTTAACTCTAATGCTTGTATTTGCTCATTTATTGACTTTATCTTCTTATCTGCCCAATTGGCATAAATTTGATCTCGGTTTTGCTTCTTAAATTCAAGATTATAAGCATAGTCTTTAAGTAAATTTACAACCACCTTTCTATCTGTCATTACTTCCCCTCTATATGACTTAAGATTTCTTCAGTTGAATCTATCATAGGCTCTAATCCAAACTCATCTTCTAGCCATTTACTTAACCACTTAACATATACAACCGCTTCGCAATCCATTTGTGACAATTTTTCACCACCTGGAGGGGGCGTGTAACCTATTCTATACTTTGGAAACGTTTTCATTTAGCCTTCATTTTAGTTTTTGCGCCAATTGCTAAATAAAATAAATAACTTGTCCATTTACAAGTGACCCATTTACCATTTGTAATATCTCCAGTCAAAGGGTTTACTTTAAATTGCTTGTAAACATAAAATTTCATTCGCCCCTCAACTTGTTACATACATCTTCACATCGCTTAGATTCTTCACAGACAGCAAATGTTGGACCATTATCCATTTTACAAGTGTATGTAGTAGTTCGCTTGACACACGTCGAACGACTTTTGCCATTATTAAGTGTGTGCTCAAATATCTCACATTCAGTAGTGGTTTTAATAGAATATTCATCAGTAACAACTGCCCAAATAAGAAAGAATGCCACAAATAAAGCAATTCCAACAAGACCCGCACAGAACATAGCACCGGCCTTCTCATCTTCATCTAAACTATTCCAACCGCCTAAAGATTCCTTCATTTAACCTCCTTTATGTGGTCTTTAATTTCAATACAGTTTTCACACACTAACACTATAGCGTCAAGTCCACACTTAGTTCTACAGTGCATTCTTTGTCTCATCTCAGCTATACGATAGGTTGAGGTTTTACACATAGTACATATTTTTATTTTGTGCTTCACTCAACCTCCTCTTCTGGAGTAATAAACCACATTACTAAATAAACCCCAAGTAACCACTGACTAAGTAATACAAAGGTTAATCTTATGAAAAATGGGTCTATGTCTTTTTTGAAGTGGGCACTTAAGTATTTGGCTAGACCGCCACATACTCCGCCTACGATATGATCACTGCATAGCGTCATTCTATTTTTCTTCATCACTATCTCCTAATAGTATGTTTTCTATAGCATAATCTAAGTAAGCTGCACTGACTACTGGTGACTGCTCTATGTACCTAGAATTACCTATTCTATATAAAATAGAGGTTTGTGCATTCCATTTTAAGTGCCACCAGCCATTACCAACGGTCATAACAATCATATTCTCAAAATCATATATTGCATTACCTATTTTAAACTTATGATCACACAATACAAACCCCCATTATTACAAATAATATTCGAATCTGTTTAAGAAAAGCCAGGGATATTGAGTCCCTGGCCTATGTGGTTTATTTAGCTCTTTCTCTAATTTCATCAAGAGTTTGAGTAACCAGTAGTTCACCATTCTCATAGATAGTAACTAACTCTGAGTTAGGTAAAGGTTGATCGTCATCTAGTTCAATGGTCTTATATTCTCCATTCTCTAAGATAAGGTCTAAAAACCCTCGTTTGCTTCGTTTGCCGGGGTCAGTCACAGGGTCTTTATAAACCTCTATGGTTTTACCATCAGCAACTATAGCTGAACATTTCATGGCAAACTTTAAAGTGTCTCTATCTAACTTCTGCAATAAGCCGCCACCCATGCCGAAGGCTATGTTGTCAGCTGAGAACCCAGCTTTAGCTAGATTAGCTAGTATCTCTCTAATTACCTCTGGTGAGCCAATACCGTCACCGTAGATAACCCTAACGTTATTTAACAACTTAAATCCTTTCTTATTAACGGTAGAACCGAATTCTTCGTGTGCAACTTGGCAAGCACGTAGAGATTGCGTCATAGGATCGCCAGAATCAGGTCTTAGAACGATTATATTACCATTCTTGATGATCTGGTCCTTTAATTTCCCGAACATCCTAATGGCTGCATCTTGGTCATAGGAATCAATCACACAAGCAGCGATTGGGTCATTGGCTGTTAGATCAATGAACTTCTTATAGAACTCAAATTCATTTTCTTTACCATGTGAAGTAACCGTAGAGTGCTCTGTGGCTTGGATACTAAATCCAGCCATCTCAGCTCCATAGTACTTAGTGAGGTGTTCTATGCCGTTAAAGGTGTCTGAACCCATAAAGTTAACTAGGTGAGCAGCTCCACCAATGGCGGCTGACTCTTCTGAACTAACTCCACGTTGCCCAAAGTCATGTAGCTTAAATGGTAGACCTTCTGATGAATCAGCGGTCTCATTTAAAAACCCTTGGATTATATTCTTACACTCTTTAGAGGTAGTAGCTACAGTAATAGGGTACCAGACTTTAAGAAGTAAGGTCTCTATGTAGCTTGTTAGCCAGTAGCACTTAGGGTCTGTATTCTCCATAGTGACCATGACGTTCTTAGTCGGCATGATAGTGCCTTCTAGAACTGCCCTAATCTTAATGGGTAGTTTACCGCCGTGGTTCTCTACGATGTGCTTCCAACCTTCGTAATTAAAGGGGACACCGTGAAGAGCAGTTCGCGCCTTGGCGTACTCAACCTCCTCCATAGTAACTGGTGTGGTTAAATACTCTTTGATCAAGTATTGTAAACCGAAGAATACTGTTTTCTCGTACTTACCACCGCGTGACTCAATGTAAGAGAAGACCTTAGTGGTGTTGTGTGGGTACTGCTTAAAGTGCCCGAATTTGTAACTGTCTGTTCTAGTTACGATTGATTGTTTCATAATAACTCCTTGTTATTCTTGTGTTTAGCTGCCTCTTTGGCTGCTCGTTTATATTGTTTCTCATAATTATATACTTCAGTCCAAAAGTCTTTCAACGAAGTAATATGCTCATGTGCATCTATTAAGTCTAAAAGCATCAGTACTCTAAATACGTGGATCGGTGATGCCTTGCCATCGCCAATGACACTGCGACCAGTCGGTTCGTTGTTAGACATAATACACCTTCACTTTCATATCGTGGAATACTCGATTGTATATTTCTTCAACCACTTTCCAATCTCCATTAGCCAAGCCACAACCTATCTTAGGTAAAGCTAGAGTATGACCTTCTTCTTTACAGAAATGCCTTAGCTTACGGCATATTCTCTCTATAGCATGGTAATTAGCGTAAAGCTCATTGCTTCTGCCGTAGTTCTCTTGAGTAGCACAGTTAGCTATAATATGACCAGTGGTACCTATTAGCTGTACATCACCTAATACCCAACCTACGTTTTTGTGATAACCTAGGTACTCGTCTCTGACGTTAGGGTAGAGCTTGGCTATTTGACCTGCTATGCCACTTCCAAAGCCACCTTTGCAATTAACTCCATGGCCTATTACAGCACAGTCGGTCTTAAATATGTCTTGTCTAATTACTTCAATCACGATTTACCCCTATTCCAGTTAAAGCGTGGAACATGTGGTCCCAATTGGAGACTACAGATTGAGGCGCGTGGCGTTCAAATATGCCTAATTCAAAAACAACTCGCAAAAAGTCAATCATAATAACATGTTTGCTCATTTCTTCTCCTTTAGTACAAATAACATATTGTCCCAATTGTCTATATAATAAGCAGGTGATTGGTATTCAACCACATTTACCTTATAAATTACTTTTAAAAAGCGGAACATTATGCTCCAATCATCTTTTCTATCACTCATCTAATTCTCCAACTCCAATCTTGCGATAAAGCTTAATTATCACTTTGTAATTTCCATTACCAGCATTCATGTCATATATAATGTCATGAACAAAGTACTTCTTAGCTCCAAAGTTGAACTGATCTTTATACCTAGGCACTGACCTCATCTCTTGTGTTATAGAGTCATTGCCGTTTTCTGGTTGTACCATAGGAGCTTGAAGCTCGCCTGGCTCGTATACTTTGTAAAATTCAAATGTAACTATTTCCATGTAATCCTCCAATGTTCTTTTAAGCCTTTACTAAAACGGTAACCACCTGTATATCTAAGAGTACCCTTATTTTCAAATACAGTCATCCTTTTACCATTAGTATAACCACTTAGTAGCTTTAAATTAACTATCATTAGCGCCATATTTTCTACAATCATGTTATCATTATCCATGATCTCTCCAATATTCTTCTAAACTGTTACTAAAATCAACGCCACCGTTAGAGCCATCGTCTTTATTGCCCCAAAGTATAACACTTCCCCCGTCATAACCTGGTAAAATCAGCAAATTAACTATTGCTAAAGAAAAGTAAAACGCTATATCGACGTTATCGTCTTGATTGCTCATGCTCTCTCCAGTATTCTTGTAGTGCTTGACTAAGAGTATAACCAGTAGTTTGCTGACCACCTACATCAACCATAATCCCTCTACAATCCTGCACTCGACCCTCTAACACGTCTAAATTAACTAATAACAAGGCTAAATAAAAAGAACTATTCATCGTGCTCCCCAAATTGACCTTTATGATTTCTGTCTTTATCTTTATAAGACATAAATGGTGTTTTAAAGTGCTCTAAGTACTCTTGCATATCATCTATATGCATGTCTATACCGTGCTTCTCACAATACTTAGACTTAACCTTATTCCAAGTATCGTCTGGAAACGGCCATCGAGAAGCTATACCTAACTCTTCATTGGTTTTAGCTTTGTTTTCTACTAAGTGGTCAAAGACTGAAAACACATGAGTATATACTACATTCATGCTTTCTAAGTGTTTTATGATCTCTCCGTTTTTAAGAGAACCACCGGTAATGATATGTACCTCCCAACTGCCTGCTTTTAAAGCATGGGTGAGCCCGCTGAAGAACTCCGGCTTACTATCAATAACTCCATGTATATCTAATCCTATTTTCATCTTAAAACCTACTTGTTAAATTCTGTATAATATCATTATGATCTTCAAACATCTTATCTTCTAAGTTCTTTAGGTCCGCTAAAAGCACCCAGTGAGCTCCAGCAGCATCATCACCTGCTTTAATCTCTGGCAAAGGTCCTTCGCCTAGATCAATCAAGTAAGCATGAGTTATAGTCCGACCTCTTAATGACCTACCAGGGTGGTCAAAGACTTTGGTCTCTATAATAGACCGTTTCAAGACCGGTTTATCTACTTTGATTCGTGTTTCTTCTTTTAGTTCGCGGATAGCACAGTCTTCTAAAGACTCACCCGGATTTAGAAAACCACCAGGCAATGCCCAAAGTCCTTTGCCAGGGTTGACCTTTCTATTAATCATTAGAATATGGCCTGACTTGATTACTATACTGTCAGTAGTAACAAAAGTAGGTTCATGTGGGGCTGTTGCCCATCGATCTTTATAGCCTTTAAGATATCTAGATTCTGCTTGTAGGTCTTTAAAGCTTTGAGTACCAGTCCAACTTAATAAGTCATCTTGAGTTGAATTGGTGAGTAAACCTTTTTGAAAGGTGTTTTCTACTTGACCCCAAAAAAGCAGTTCATCTCTAATCTCAGTAGCATTCATTAGCTTATTTTCATTGTCATATACTTTCTTAATCTCTTCAAATGCCCATTGTGGGAACATCTTTAGATAGAAGCTAGAGTCATCTTTGAAGCAGCCTATTAGACAGGTATCTTTGTCTTGAGTGGCTCCAGCTGAGACAGATTTAGAGTAGGTCTCACTAGCCCAACGGGTGTTGTTATACATATGGTCACGGACTACAACGAACTTAACTCTCTTTTCAAAGTCTTCTGGGTAGTCAGTCCAACCTTTAGTTGTGCCTAGCTTCTCTTTGAGAGCTCGTTTGATCATTTCGATCCGTTCGTCTGCTGTCCACGGGTTTTTAACTGTTTTTGGTTTGTGAGCAGAACCAACTGAAACGATCACGGTTTCTGATATTTCAAGTGCTTGCTCAATAATTTGGATGTGTGCCGTGTGAACCGGCTGAAATCGACCTATAAAAACCGATGTTTTGTACTTCATAGTAAATCCCTGTGTTTGATTCCACTACCTGTGGAACTAATTCTATTATACCATAGTGTTACTTTTCTTTAAATTATCCTCTTCCCAAAGCAATTGGAGATTTGTATAGTGATTAAGTTTAATCACTTCGTCTTTAGTTTTCGCTGATGATACTGGTATTATATGATCTATTTCTACTTTAGACATAAAGCCATCTTCAAAATCAATATCATAATTGAGCTTAAAGCTATCAACAAGGTGACTCCAAAAACCAACCCAATCAATGCCTAATATTTCTGCAGTATATGTGTCTTTTAAAAACCCTTTTCTGCTTAAAGACGATCTTATTAAAGCTCTCATTCTACATTTAGCATTAAATATTGGATCGTTTTTATATCTTTTTTTATTATATTTTTTCTTTTTATTTAAAATAGTATTTCTATTTTTTTCTCTATATATTTTTTCATTTTTAGCTATTTTAACCTTATTATTATCTCTATATATTTTATTAATAGTCTTTTTATGTATTGTATTTAAGCAGTAGTAATTAATATCATATTCTTTTCTACATTTTTTACATTGATTTTTATAGCCATCTTTTGCTGATTTATTCTTATAAAACTGACTATAATCTTTGCTTATTTTACACTTACCACACATCTTCATAATCCTATTATACCTTGTTTATTCTAAGATTATGTCATCTATTTTGTCGTTTATGTATTCACAATAAACCTTATCAACTTCGTCGGCCATAAAGTGCGAATATTTCTTTTTGTCTAACTCTCGCCACTTTATTCTGCCATCAAATACTTTAAACTCAAACCAAGTGGCGCTGGCGGAATTCCATTGATAACCGCAATCTTCTCTATCTTTAAAGTA
>Ga0233410_10000507_pt1 | contig 12136 bp, 11 predicted proteins | sample Na_anoxic_1_MG_FD_179869 | JGI IMG/M metagenome (GOLD analysis project Ga0233410, IMG submission 179869) | Seawater microbial communities from Saanich Inlet, British Columbia, Canada - Na_anoxic_1_MG | ecosystem: Environmental > Aquatic > Marine > Inlet | place: Canada: British Columbia...
GATGCGGGGGTATATCTTCGATTTTGTTCCAAGGACACCGCGGGTTGGCTGCGATGCGGGTGCGGGGGGTATATCTTTGATTTAGTTATGATTCATCTCCTTAGAATCTCGCCCACTTTTTCCATGTATAATTTATTAGTTCTTTTTTATGTATTTCATTTTTAGACTCATCCAAATTTTTCTTGAAAAAATGTTCAACCTAACAAATAATTAAATTCGTTGTATTTTTCGTTGTATTTTATTCTTTTTTCATTTTGTCACTGCGTATTTGGTTGAGCATATTTTGAAGGTATATTTCAAAGAATAAAAAAGAAAAAACAACATTCGACACATGCATATCTTAGAATGGGGATCATGAAATCCTTTAGAATTCAATCCAGTATTTGGTTTGGCCACAAGCCAGTTGAATCAAGAGTGGTTTCTGGATTATATTATAAATAAATCAAGACAATAACATGTGTGAAACATCAACGAAATATTTTAGTGGATTGCACGGTATAAATTAATGCGACGTTTAATAAAATAGCGAATAAATTTAGAGGTTCAAGTCTCGCGCCGATGATTTAAACGAATGGCGGGGGGAAGTCTTAAAGCGAGTTAGGTGTCGCAAGGACCCCGTGGGTAAAAAGCACATGGAAAATATATAGATATAATTCATGGATGATTGTTCATCTTTTTTGAATATCTCCCACTTTTTCCATGCATAATTTATTAGTTTATTTTTTATGTTTTTCATTTTAGACTCATCCAAATATCCCTTGAAAATCTGTTCACCTAACAAATAATTAAATTCGTTCTATTTTGTTCGTTCTTTTTATTCTTTTTTCATTTTGTCACTGCGTATTTGGTTGAACATATTTTGAAGGGAAATTTCAAAGGAGAAGAAAGAAAAAAGGAAAAAACATTCGACGCATGCATATCTTAGAATGGGGATCATGGAATCCTTTTGAATTCAACCCAGGATTTGTGTTTTGGTTAGGCCACTAGCCAGTCGAATCAAGAGTGGTTTCTGGATTATGATTAAACAACACAGACAGTATCGCGTGCGAAACAAACAATATACGATATATTGTAATGGATTGCACTCTTCTCGCAAAGGTTGGAATGATACTTAGCGGGGGTATATCTTTGATTTAGTTCCAAGGACCCCGCGGGTCATCGCGGGTGTAGGGTAAAAAGCAGATGGAAAATTGATAGATATAATTGATAGATGATTGTTCATCTCCTTTGAATATCGCCCACTTCTTTCATGCATAATTTATTTGTTCTTTTTCCGTCCTTTTTTATTCTATTTTCATTCTATTTTCATTTTGTCGCTGCGACCCCAAAGGGGCGCGGGTATTTGGTTGAACATATTTTCAAGGTATATTTTGAAGAAGAAAAAGAAAAAAAACATTCGAATCACACATATCTATTTATTGTTCATCTCCTTTGAATATCGCCCACTTTTTCCATGCATAATTTATTTATTATTTTTTATGTTTTCATTTATTATTCATTCAAATTTTCAAGGTATATTTTGAAGAAGAAAAAGAAAACAACAACATTCGAAGCACACATATCTTAGAATGCGGATCATGGAATCCTTTTGAATTCAATCCAGTATTTGTTTTTTTGGTTTTGCCACTAGCCCGTCGATTCATGAGTTGTTTCTGGATTTTATTATTATCCAATCAAGACAGTAACGCGTGTGAAATCCATTTTGATATATTGTAATGGATTGCACGATTTAATTGATTTGTCACAGCGACCCCAAAGGGGCGCCCTCCGGGTATTTGGTTAAACATATTTTCAAGAGATATTTTGAAGAAGAAAAGGGGAAAAGAGAATAAAAAAGATAAGGTCAGCGACATCGAATGACGCATGCATGTTTAATCGGATGAATATTTTTGATTATATGATACGATTATTTCGCTGGCGCAGCATATGATACGATTATTTCGCTGGCGGTATAATAATTGAATTTGTGTCCATGGACCCCAAGAGTTTGCATGGAAGCATTTGCGTTTATTTTTCGTGTGGGTTTTACGCCGCTGCAGCGACAAATACGAAGTGCGTTAATCATTTGACTCGAGAAGTAGACCCCCAGTCACACCGCGATGTTTATAACAATGCACCAAAGAATACGCATGATTTATTTTCACAAAAGGCAAAAATAAAGGAAAAAGGAAAATACTCGATGAGGGATTTGAACCCTCGACCCTTGGCTCATAAGACCAATGCTCTAACCACTGAGCTAAACGAGTAAAATGAAAAAATAGTTTAGAGACGTATTCATGTCTTTTTTCACCATGTGAATGGCAAAGTCACTCGACAAGGGGCTCGAACCCTTGACCACCAGCTGCCTTTAAATATTATAAAAGGCTGGCGCTCTACCAACTGAGCTAGCCGAGTATAAAACAGTTTAGAAACATGTCAAGGTTATAGGGTTAATTGCACGAAGTGGGGTTCGAACCCACGCATCCGGAGATAACGGGTCTTAAGTCCGTCGCCTTAGACCACTCGGCCATCCGTGCTTAAGGCATATAACGCCGATAAATAGTTTAGAGACATATTCAGGTCTTTGTCGGCTATGAACCGAAACACTCGACAAGGGGCTCGAACCCTTGACCACCAGCTGACTTTTATTGATTAAAAGGCTGGCGCTCTACCAACTGAGCTAGCCGAGTAAATGAAACCCATGTTTCATAATCCAATCACCCCATGTGATTGGCTAGTATAAACAGTAGGAATATTCTAAATCATTTTTTTGAAATGCAGTGTTTTTGATATTTTTTCTTTTGCTTTGTCCACACTATATATAGCAAGTTCTCTTTATATGCTTTTTTGCGTTTTTTATGTCGATGCGGCGGCGAAATTATTGTAACTTATCCAATGGAGTGTTTCATTACTAGCCTGCCGAATGATGTCTGGTTTCTCGATTCTTTATATTGGATACAAGACGCAACGCTATAAGGAAACATGATGCGATTCATTTCGTCAATGAGTAGGGTACGATTATTTTGTCGGATAAATCCCTCTGCGAAAATATCGTCACTTAAGGAGCGTCAGTTTCTTTGGGTTTATTAATACCGCAAACAACTAACCGTTGATATATGGTTTCTTGAACGGATTTTTGTTTTGAAATTATTTTTCCGCGATCGTTGATGATTAAATCGCTTTTAATGAGACCGCCAGTAGTTTTGTATGCGACTTCATTAAACACTTCGGTTCTATTTCCCGCCAATTTGGTGTATTTTTTTTTATTAATCTCGTATGTGCCATGCTTATTTTTTACCGGGCGTTTCAACACTTGAACCATGGATGTTGGTTTGTTTTCGTTTTCGTCGGTAATGTTGATAGGTGCGGCATTTTTTTCCTTGGCCAATGCGTTGTAGCTTTTCGTGAGTATTTTATTTTCGGCCTGAAGATGCCGAATTTCGACATTCAGCAAAATGCAATCGTTGGTTTTGTTTTTCTCATTGGCCGCAGCAACTTGCTTCTTTAATGCCCGATTTTCATCCATCAGCATGGTATAATTTTCATAACTATACTCGGTGGTCTGAATGATGTCTTTAATGATTTTATCTAATTCAGACAGGGCTAAATCATCCACGCAAAGTAATTCGACGTAATTGCAATCGCGTATAGTAATTGTACGCAACAATGGTTTTAGTTCGGCATGCTCTTTGACGGCGTTTTCAATCTCTAAATTATTTTGCACCTTGAACGCATTTATCAAATGAAAATTGGAATACGTTTTGTGATGAGTCGCCATTCGGCTTTTTAGGCCGTTTGAAATACCGAATTTGATTAATTTTTCACCATCTTTACTAACATTGTCAATAATCCCGTAATACAAGCACTGGGTATTTTTTTGAAACTGTTCAACGAGGGTTTTTTCTCTGATTTTATATTTATCGACCTCGGCGGTTTCAAGTTGATGTTCAGCCGTTTCAAGTTGATGTTCAGCCGTTTCAAGTTGCTGTTTTAATTCGTCGCTTTCTTCATGACACACCTCTTGCAATACTTCTTCCAATTTAATATAGTAATCGTGTATTTGTTCTGCCCGTTTAGTACCAGCTTTCATGCAAAACGATTTAAAGGTTTTGACACTGAGAAGAAAGGTTGTCTTGTTATGTCCCCCATGTTTGCCATTATCTTTCTTTCCCGCTTGGGAAAGCGAACATGTATAGTCAATATCAACCGTAAAATGCTTTTCTAGCAATGCTTTAGCCTTTACCTTTTGGGCAAACCCAACCCATTTCCAAACGTTGTCCAAGTCAATCACGAAATCGTGTTTCGGATGGTGGTTTAAAAAACAGTAAAAGCTGGTGACGAACAAATGCTGTTCCAGGTCGGTAAATTCCCCCTTGATTTTGGTGAGCAACTTGCTCTGATACGTGCCAGACAATTTAGTAATGGGATTGTTGTCCATCATATCCACAATATCGAGCGTATTGGATTCCATGTTTTACTATTACTTATTATACGACAATGTCTTTACATGCTTTTTTGTTTTAAAAGCAATAAATGAGTTAATATCATCTGCGAATCAATCGTCACTTAAGGCCGCGCTAAATCAAAAAGACCAAATCAAAAAGACCAAATCAAAAAGAAAAAAACTTGGGACGTTTGAACGCGGCCGCTCGCACGATTCCAAGTGATTGTTTTTATTAATGGGAAGAACAATTCTAAAACTGACCCAGAGCAACCAATTTTCACATTCACATGTTGACACATATTTTGTTAAATGTACCACAACACTGACGGCCATTCGTAACTGAAACCAATGGCACAAATTAACACAAGTTCTATTTGTCTTTTAATTCCGCATACACCTCTTTTTAGAGAATAATCAACCGTCGAAGACTATCTCAGAGGCAACTGAATGCCCAAAATATGCTGCGACTGTTCACGCCGTGTTGTGCCCCGCTTTACTCATTTTTAACCAAGCGGGTAGTTACCATACTAATCACCCCTAGCATAGTGAGGGCAAAACTCTTTGATTAGAGACCAATGATTTAGGTTTTTAAATTATATTAAGTGCTACATTGTATTAGCTATAAATTATCGATGATACCTTCATCACAATTTTTAAATCATTTTTCGAATTTGCCCGTTTTTTGACGTTTTTTATTTTCGCCACTAGCCTACCGAATCATGAGTGGTTTCTTGATTCTTTTATAACCCAATAAGATGCGAATGCCATACAATTCTAATATATGTGTATATTTTTCAGGATTGCACGGTTCAAAGAAAATAAATCGAAAAAGGCTTGAAAAATAAAAATGAAAAATAAAAGGCCAAACCGAACCACCATTAAACAGACAGAGATAGTAAAAGAATCAAATCAACGCAACATCACCGACAGACATGTCCGTCGCCAAGGCAACCAAGGAAACCAACAAAAGAGCGTGTGAAACGTGCAACTCAACAAAGCACTACACCGCACAGTGCAACAAGGCAAGGCAGACTGACTTGTTTGTTGCTTCTTTAGTAACTGGCGACTGGCACAACCTTCATTGTGTCGTCCGCAGTTTGGACCGAGTTCAACTGAAAGCCCTCCTGACAACCCTTCTTTCAAACCTGAAAGAAATGCGCTGCGTTCCAAACAAGACCAACAAGCCTGTTTCCAAGATGACCAACGCCCAACTGGCGCGCGAGTGTGTTCACAACCATCGCATGGTGCAAGAAATACAGCGCGAAAACGCCGAAGCAAACATCGATGCGTGTCCCATCTGCATGGAAAATTTGATGCCGTCCCATGCGCAATGCAAACTGGCGTGCGGCCACTCGTTGCACACTGGATGCTACAGCAACATGCTCGTACACAATTGCCAAACGCGCAAAGAAAACAACTGCCCGCTTTGCCGAAAGGCCGCGTTCTAAATGCGCAGCCAACCTAACAAAAAACTATAAACATCTGTACATAAAAGAGAAAATAAACCAACCAATCAGTCCGTTTATTTTTTGCTTTTTATTTCGCTTTAAAAATCGAAAGCAATCGCCCAGACCAACGCAATTGCCGACGAATTTACTTATCAATCATACCAGACCATTTCACCAGTCACTTGGCGAATGATGTCTCATTTATCGATTCCTTTATATGGGGGGATAAATGAGACATCGGCGAAACAATCGTATCCTATGGGCGACTTAGGGTAGCACTCTACACGCGTCCGCCAGATAATTAACCCGTTTGTTCCAAGGCAAATCAACCCACCGATTTGATTACTATTTTTTATTCTTTTATTTTTTTGTTAGGTCAATCAAAAAATAAAAGAATAATGGATGTGTGCATTTTACAAATTACGTAATCGATTGCATAGATATGTACCATGTTTGATTTTTAACATTATTTTTACTAAATGCCCCATGCCAAATTCTCCCACCAATTTGATTGATATTTCTTTAACTTTTTACAATTCTTTTATTCTTTTGTTAGGACGACTCTAAAATAAAAGAATAATGTATGTGTGTATTTTACAAAACACACATTCGATTTCACAGATGTGTACCATGTCAAATTTTACATATATTTCATAAAACACACAACATATGTGGAATCAGATAAGCGGCAGTTCATATTCTAAAAAAAGCGCATCTGGCTTGAGTTGAAGAAATTGATTCTTTTCTTTTTCACTTTGTTGTCCGCCGCCAATTTTTATTAGACCATCAATGTATTGCAAAAATGCCACGGATTCGTCTCCCCATTGTTTTCCCACAATAATGGTTTGCGATTCTTTCGGCCTTGTTTTTACCCTGTTGCAAATGAATTGAGTCGTTGGTACATTTTTTTCCAACGCGTAATGGAAATATGCCATGGGAACATGGCCTCCACCATAAACGATTTCCATGTCGTTTGAATCACCGACTTTTTGCAATAAATCGCGGTATGATTGTTCAATCTGTTTTTGCACCACGTCATCGCTCACAATTCCATATCTGGACGTTCCGACAATACCAATTTTCATATTTCTTTTATTATCTTTGTTAGGTTGCATCCATTCAAGTCAAAAAAATAAATTAAAATAAAAGAAATCAAAAAAGAATCATTGATTCCATGTTTCCTGGTAGTTTTTAAATTCCAAGTAATCGCACGTGGTAACTACCCCGTTGCTCACGTATGAAATTGGAAACAAATTCTCGGCGCATTTCACATACGGCTGCACTTCCGCGTACGATTTCACCATGGTGCAGCAATCCGCGAATTTCACCGTGTATTGTTTTCGGTCTGTCGTCATGCTAATGATTTGCGCCTTTTCTTTGCCAGGCAGACGCTTGCACTTTCGCGCCCAGACAAACGCACCCACCTCGTACAAAATCACGGGCACGGTATGCGTATTCGCGGCAACAGAAGATTCATTAGCGGGTTCGCATCCAATTTGGTACAACAACTCCACATTGTCCGAACCATCACCGTCGTTCCACTTATCACACTTATTGCAATTACTACTTTGACCAACAGACACAATCGAGGTTTTCAGGTTTTTCGTTTCCTCCAAATACCGAGAGGGGACGCGCCCGCGCCCCAAATAACCGGCTTTCAATCGGTTCAAATATCGGTCGTAGCAGTTGTGTTTGATGTCGACGCCAATGCCGCCAGGCGACCCCGCACCAGGACGCAACCGCGTAATGGTATTTTTCACACTACTTTTGCCCCGAGACGCAGTCACCACTTTTTGCACGTGCGGCACTTTGCGGTCGCTCATCTGGTTCCAATTGACCCCGCCGCCACCCACATAAGGCGTCCCCGAATTCAGCACAGTTTGCGTTTCATCCAAAGAACCCTGGTAAGCAGACAGAGACGCCAGATTCATGGTATAAGAAGATGCTGCGACACGCACCGTGTTTTGAATTTGTTTAAGGCGTTGGTACTGGGCGGCGCTACTAGAGGAAGTCCGCTGACTGATTTTAGGGAAGGCAGCGTGGCATAGGTTCGTTTGGCTGCAACATGGTGTTTCCACGTTATCTTGTAAAATAGTCGTCATTTATTGTATCGTAATATTATCCATAAACGCGGCATTGATGAATAAATTATTGATGAATAAATTCAAATATTTATGCGCCTCTATGGCATAGTTTACCGCAACGACGGGGTACAACAAGCCGATGATTGGGTATGTATAGCAACCGATGACGCTCCAGTGGAATAATTGTATTACAATGAAGCAGTTTATCGTCGCACATAAATACATAAACGAATAAATACATAAACGAATAAATAAGAAAAGGTGTAAAAATGATGAACGCAAACGTATTGGTTATGACAACAAATTATGCTGGTAGATTTTAGTTAATTCCAGGGTAAAGGAAAAATCATTCATGTTCAAGTCAATCGGTTCGCCATAGCGATTGATCAGAATTATATTTAATTTATCAATCGTAACTGGGCCCATGTATTCTCTTTTTTTTAATGTTAGGTCGTAACCATTGTCGTATAATATTTCATTTTTGTTGACATTCACAGTGATTCGTGCCAGCAAATTGTCGCCAATATAATTTAACCCATTTGACGACATGATGGATTGGCACACACAATTGGTATTGTAATCGTTTACGGATAAAAAAATATAATTTTCATGAGTGTTGCTATATGACGAATCGCTTTCAATCCCACATTCGTAAAACAACGAATTGTGTAATGGGTCAAATGCTAAATGTTGGATTAAGTTGTTTTGATTTACATTATATTTGTATTTTCTGAATCCCATGTACCAACCGATGGTTCGTTTGAATTCCTGTATTTTATTCTTTGACGAATATTTATTGGCGCTTGGGAAAAAATCCAGCGCAAAATGAAATTTCGGGGCGTAATGCGTATTGGTAATGTCAAACGCGGCGTGCGAACTTAGTCCAGTTGGATCCGACAATATGTCGTCCCTGTCCATTGCTCGAATAATGGTTTTTGAACTCGTACTATCCACGTCTGAAATTAAATATTCCAACCCATTGCCTTGCTTTTTAAAAATAATGTTCAACATGTTTGTGAATGTGTCACTCGTGTAATTTCCTGCAGGAATGACAATGGAGTGTTTTATGTTTGGATAACCATTCATGTCGTACAACGATATATCAAACACATTACGTTCCATTTTATCGGTAATTGAATACCATAATACAGGTATGTCTATAGACGACAAACGAATGGATACCACGTTGGTTTCTGGCTGAATTAAATTCCACATAAAATTGGTGGAGGTGGTGGTATCGTAATTTGTTCGGAAATAACTGTCAATGTTTAAAGACTTTGTGATGGTTTTGATTTTTATGGGATTCACCGTGCCAGGCGGGTATTGCGTGTCGTTGGTATTCACGGTAGCCGAATAATTCGGCGGAATTACTGGATGATTAGATAGATTCATGGGCGGAAATGATTGATTATTCATGGGCGGAAATGATTGATTATTCATGGGCGGAAATGATTGATTATTCATGGGCGGAAATGATTGATTATTCATATTTGTTGTTATGCTATATATTAAAATATACTTTTATTTCAATAATTCGTTATATGACATTTTATAATAAAAAAAAAGTGTCTTTATTTAGTGAGGTAAAAAAAATAAGAACCGTCAAGTGCTCAGACAGTCAATATGCAAACTTGTACAACAATGTCGGATTACCAATTACCAATATATTAAACGCGTTTGTTGACGGCAGCGATGAACTAAACACTTTGGTTAATTACGATAATTATGCACAACTTGCCGATTTGCTGTATGTATCTAAAATACCAAGTAACAAATATTATGAAAATTACAGACGCATTATGATTGATTCGGTCGAAGGTGCCAAACATTGCAGCAACAGAATTACCGAACAAACAAATATGTACAATAACTTACTTGCAGATTACAACAAATTGTTGAGCAACAAGTCTGTTTCTGGACCGATTCTGGAAACATCTGCATCCATGGATACAGTTGCTACCATCAAGCCAGAAATTTTGAAATACTTTAGCATGGGTTATAAACTCGTGAATGACGATGGACAATTAATTCCTATTGACATGGAAGTGTTGGCACAAATTCGCAAGGACTTGCTAATCGAAGAATCGGAGAATATTTAGGAAAAAACCTGCTAATTGGAGAATATTTTATATTTAGGAAAAAACCTGCTAATTGGAGAATATTTTATATTTAGGAAAAAACCTGCTAATTGGAGAATATTTTATATTTAGGAAAAAAACGCAAAGACTTGCGAATCGGAGAATATTTTATATTTAGGAAAAAAATAAAATATTTAGTTGTGTTAATATGTCTTCTCTTAACCTTTATTTATCTACCCTGGATACGAGCACTGCTCTCGATACTGCTGGTACATTTACTGGTAGCAATACTGCTGCCATGAGTAGTACCGATGTAAGCCTCTACTACGGTGCCCCTGTCGCCGATTGGCAGCGTATTTTTAAATACTACACAGATGGTACGGACGATGTTTCGGACGAAGGCGTCAAACTGATGACTGAGCAGGCTTTAGATATCGTCGGAGATGCTAACGCCACCTCCTCGAGCGGGGACGTCGCCACTTTATATGCGTCTAATGCGTCTCTCAGTGCTGTATACACGGCCAATGTCCTGAGTGACATATCGGCTGCCAACGGCGACACCACTGACCCCGCTGCGTCCCTTGATTATTTATCGGAACTGTCGCGCGCCATATTTGGTTCTCCCGAAGCAATTGATATGATGAGCAATGAATCTGCGGTGGCTGCCTCTTATGGAGTTGCAACTGAAACATGTTCCGCTGCGGTGTCTGCCAATTTCGCCACCGCGGGCAATGCAGACTATCATAGTGTGATTGGCTCTAGTAATAATGCCGCTAAACTTGTGGTGTGCAAAACGATATATGACCAACTTAGATATACCACCGCCAATATGGCCCGTTTCACGTTAAATTATGGTACCACTGTCACTGGCACGCTCGCTGATACCACGGCGGCTGCCGTAACTGGTGGTTCGGCCACATCCGATGCCACCGTTAACGTGTTTGCTACAGGTGCCACGATTGATAATCTTGAGGTGAGTGCAACTGGAGTTGGTTATGCCAAGGGCGATACGATTACTATTACGATGAGTGTTGGTAACACAATTGCAATTACGCTGAACTCTTCCCAGGCCGCCATCTTGAACGGTAGTCTGGATTCCACTGCCGGAACTGAACTTCCCCTGGAAGTCGCCGATATGTTTCACATCAAGTATACCATTAACAGCAATGCTAGCCAGGCCAATGTTAGCGGCGGTGCTTTTGAGACCGTCACCAGAACCGCTGACGTGTATATTAAACTTGTTTAATTCGCTACGTAGTAAATGGAACATCCTTTGGATGTCATGGTGTGCTAGGATTACAATTGTAACCGACGACTAGATGAATATTTATGTTTGTTGACTGATGACTTGGTCGTTCTACTCCCTGAGTGCGAACTTAAATCTTCAAAGGTGTAAAATTCCAGGGCGGTATTTGGTTGTCCAACGGTGCTAAATAAACTTGTGCCGACAATAATGATGATTTATAAATAAATAATGATTTATAAATAAATAATGATTAAATTACGAATGTATTATTTTGACTAAATTAAAAAACAGCAATTCCAGGTGGTAAATGGGTCGGTAGTTGTTGTTGTATAGCTCAAAGAACTGAAATCCCGCAATCAACACACTAGACACTTCTTTTGTTTTTTTGCTATTCGCCATTTCTTTTTTTTTACATATCAAAGCGCCAGCTTCACCTAGGAGCATCCACACACATTCGCATAAATCTAAATGGTAGATGAACAAGTCGTACAAGGCGTTTCGCACGCACACAATGGCCGGGGGGGTGACCAAATATTCGCATAAAATCGCGCAAATCGGTCGATGCGGCTGCTGCAACAGATTGCACTCGGTCGTAGCCTCAGCCAAGGCTTCGACTGTAGCTTCATTGATTTTATCTGAACCGCTGCTTATTTCTGCACAGAGCTTGCTCAATTGAATGTTTCCCACAATCTGACTCGACATTACCTTTTGATTTACGGATGCTTTTTTCACAGAAGCAGAAGCAGAAGCAGAAGCAGAAGCAGAATTCTTTTGCAAGATGCGGGTATAAGCTATTTTAGCGGGACGCTGAAAGGCCACAATGTCGCAGCTGTGCAACATGGCGTCGGGGAAAAAGC
>Ga0233410_10000508_pt1 | contig 12130 bp, 7 predicted proteins | sample Na_anoxic_1_MG_FD_179869 | JGI IMG/M metagenome (GOLD analysis project Ga0233410, IMG submission 179869) | Seawater microbial communities from Saanich Inlet, British Columbia, Canada - Na_anoxic_1_MG | ecosystem: Environmental > Aquatic > Marine > Inlet | place: Canada: British Columbia...
TTCCCACCGTTCGCCGTCGCCCCAGCCGAGATAGGCGCAGTTGACCAGCGGCCAGCGCGCCGTGCCCGCCGTGCCCTCCACCGTCACCGTCGCGGCCAGGGTCGTCGTGACGCGGGCGCCGGCGTCGAGGTCTGCCATCCATAGTAGAGGCGGCGTGCAGGGCGAGGACGCGCTCCCTGCGATCTCGTAGCGGCAGCCGGCGAACACGAGGCCAGGAGGCAGGGTGTCGGACAGGGTGGCGTTGGCCACCGCGCCGCCGGCGTTGGAGACGACGATGGTGTAGGTGATGACGTCGCCGGCGTCCGCCGATTGGGGGCCGGTTTTGTAGGATGCGGCGAAATCGGGGGGTTCTTGTTGGGCCTGGGAGGAGAATGAGGTCAGTAGTAGTACAACTACCGCCGATACCAATAACAGGGCTGCGATGCCGGCTACGATGATCCTGGGATTCCAAAGTCTCATCATGCCATTTTCTCCCTTCTCGGATTGTTGGCGACCGAGGCCGCCGGGGCAGAACTGCCGAGTTAGGGAGCAAAAAGTGAGGGGAGTTGTAAGCGGTTGCTCCCTAACTCGCACGCGGTTTCGCCCATCTTAGCACAGAAGACGGCCAGCCGCCAGCACCACCGAGTTTCTGGATGCGGTCATCGGTGTTGTGCCTACTATTATATAGACTACTTTCGTGTCCAAGCGAAATCTCACTGGCCGTCTCAACCGACCAGAAGGGCGTCGGCATCTGCGTGGGGGGCTGCGTGGGCATCGGCGAGGGGGTGGGCGTGTCGGTCAGCGTAGGCATCGCTGTGGCCAGGACAACCGTTATGTCCCTTCCGCCCGTCGGCCAGACCGGCCAGCCGTACAACACGGACGAGGGCATCGTGAGTTCGGTCCCGCCGCCGGGCATGGGCGTGACGTCCATCAGGACGTCGCCGTCCTCAAGGCTCACCGAACCGCCATAGCGGTCGTGGGCCGGATGATAGGGTCTGCGGCGGAGCCTGGCGTCTGAAACGCCTGGATCAGGGAGCGTAGGACGTCCCCTCGACCTTTAGCCGTGGAGTGGTCATGCCAGGCGCTACTCGCCCAAATCCTCTACAATAGCGCGCAACTGCTCCAACGCAGCCTCTAGGTCCTCAAGCATCTCCCTGCCAGCACGTCGGGTTCAGGGAGATTGGAAGTCTCTTCCAAAGACTCGTCGCGCAAGTTGGAGTGTGATTACTGCGCTGTTGTGGAGCAGCGCCAGGCGAGAAAGTGGGGGGCAACGTTCTTTTTCGGAAATGTTTGCGCGCAAACAATAGTTGGTGATGCCGTTTACGAACGTATGGGCGTTTTTCATTCCGGTTCGGTTGTTTCCTTGTCTCACGAATCGCTGCTTTCCTTATTTTCGCTGTTCCAGGCAGCCACGACATATTCCCGTATTGACTGTTCAGGCAGTTCAGCCAAGTAACTCCCTATAGGTTTCAGATAGTCAATCATCCACAGACCAGTTTCATCCCATGATTCCCAATCGTGGAGCCTGTCGAGCAGCCCGTCATACAAAGCTTGTGCGCGTTCAGGCGCATCATTTTGCAGCGCCTCATCAACACTGACACAAATTCTCAAAATGACGTCTATTAGTTCAGGTAAAAGAGCAGGTGCTTCAGAGTGCGACTTGAATTGTTGGAATCGACTGTATCCGAGCGTCAGAGCTGCTGTCAATGCAAACTCGAACATCTCAACAGCAGCTTCTGTGTCTCCCTCTTCTAGGTTGATTTCCCCGGCAAAGGTCGTGAATTGTACCAGGTTCTCATAATGCTTTAGCTCAACGGCCCGTTCTGCAACAGCTTTGAAATCTTCAGCTATCTCGTCAAAGGTGCCCAGTTGTCGGTGAGTATACGACAGCGAAAGCATGCTACCCTCTTCCAAATCATCATCTTCGGCCGCACGCGCGGCGATCAGTGCCTGCTCATAATACTTCTTGGCCTTTTCGGGTTGATTCCCTTCAAGATAATGATTTCCCAGGTCAATCAGGACGTTTGATTCTTTGCGTTTTTGATAGTATTGGCGACTAAGCGTCAAGGCGTTGTGGAAACTATCAAGCGCATCTTGATCTTGAGACGATGCTCGATATGCCAGGCCCAGATTGTTCAGCGTCATAATCTCGGTCTCGATATCGCCACGCTGACGCGCAGATACCAAACTAGAGCGCAAGAGTTCAACTGCATCTGCCGGCCGTCCCCATCGGCAGTATATCTCTCCAAGATTGGGATACACCGCTGCTTCAATCCGTGTGTCATCTGTCTCTTCCGCTATTGCCAGCGAGCGGCGGTAATCGTATTCTGCCTGTGGCCACATCTCAAGCGTTGCATAGCAATTGGCTCGTGTGTAATAGACCATACCAACGAGATGGGAAAGCTTGTCCCTTTCAGCCATATCAATCGCTTCTGTGTATGCGTCCAGGGCATCCCCAAGGCGTTCCAGACCTGCATAAACAGAACCTAGATTTGTCAGTGCTGCAATCTGTTCTTGTGCGCGATCAAGCTGTGCCAGTAACTCAACTGCTTGACGCATACAGGCTAGTGCAACTCGATCTCGATGGAGAAAGTGCAGATAGATTTCTCCCAATGTCCCATACACCTTGGCCAGTTTATAAGAAGGTGATTGAAAAAGCAGATGGTTCTTCAACCGCTTCAGCGCACTCACGATTCGGCGAGGTTCTGCTGATTGCTCCGCAAGGCAATAAACATTCGTGAGATACATTTGCACTTGAGCTTCATCTTCAATATGTTCAAAGAGAGCAATTCCCTTTTCATAATAACCAAGTGTCCGTTGATAGTCGTCTTTTTGTGCGTAGAAAGTCCCAATGTCAAAGTATGTAGCTCCTAACTTGGTTTTGTCATCAATCTTCTCCTGTATCTCCGCGACCTTCTGGAAGTGCGTGACCGCATCATCGTAATTGCCCAACTCGTGACATAGCTTCCCCAGTGCAATATGTTCCAGTTCCTCAATTTTCCAAAACCCGTAGACTCTTGCGATCTCCAGAGCTTGTAGATAACACTCGCGTGCGTTTGTGTGATTTCTTTGTCGCGCTTCATACATACCAAGGTTGTGGGTTGTCGTCGCCACGTCGTAAGGTGATTCCACCTCTTCTGCAATCTCACGCGCTCTCTCAGTCAATTCAACAGCTTTATCCCACTGCTCTTCTTCAGCATACAAATGGCCCAAGTTGGCGTACAGCGACAACTTTTGCCACTCTGGAGCATCCGCTTTCACTAACTGGGCTAATCCTTTCTCCAACGCTGAACGAGCGTCAGCGAATTGACGTCGGTTAGTGTAGAGCGACCCCAAATTATTGTAAAGCTCTGCCTGGCCTTCCAAATCACCCAGTTCCTTCTTTAACGCGAGACTGTTGAGATAGTAGTCTTCAGAGATTTTGTCGTCCCGGTCAAGATACACAATACCCAAACGCTGGAAGGCAATGGCCGTGGCGGCCTTGTCCTGAAGCTCACCGGCCAGCCTCAACATCGTTCGATAGTGATCTTCAGCCTGGTCAAGTCGGTGCCAGAAACGGGCCAGGGCCCCTTGACTACCAACCAGCCACATCCATCGCTCTGGGCTGACCATGTTTTCCTCAAATTTGCCGAGAACGGTCTCCGCCGAAGCGGGGTCATAGGGTAGCAAGTTTCGGTCAACAATGGGCACGGCTAGTTCAGCGGCCCGGTCAAAGAACTCGGCTTGATAATAAAGTAACATAGCTTCAAAATAGGTAAGTGGATCATCCGGCATCTGCGCAACCAGAAAATCTGCAAGCCGGACGCGGTGCTGATTGAGTTCAACGACATATTTGAGTGCCAGTGTGCGGATGACCTTGTGAACCTGATAAACGTCGGGGGCGAATCGTTGAATTAGCAACTGCCGTCTCAGTTTGGTGAATTGAGATGCTTCTCCCTCGGTATCAAATAAAGCTCGATGAGCACTCAACAACTCACTCTGTGAGTAGGGAAGATTGAAAAGAGAGGCCGTGGTCAACAAAGCTTTTCCAACTGAGTCGAGTCGTTCATATACTTCGTCGAACAGATCATCTATGATTGGTTCCTCGGCTTCGTCGGACAAGGTCAATAACTCTGCCTCAGTAAACTCGGTCGTCAATAATGGCACCATCAACTCAAGAGCAAGCGGCAGACCACCAAAGCGAGTACAAAGGGTTTCCACGGTCTCCACCGTTAGCGTGATGTCGTTTTGCGCAAAGAACTCGCTTGCCTCGAACTCGCTCAAGCCATCCAGTATCACTGATTCCACCAAATGCCTGGCTGTGTCAACCGATTTGTAGAAAACGGGTTTGGAACGGCCGGCTACGAAAACTGCGCCTTGTTGCAGTTGCTCTTTCAAAAGAGAGAAAAAGCTATCAAGGGACGAATGACTTTCGATGTTGTGAACGGAATCAAAGAACAGATAGTAACAACCCGCGTTGAGTTCTCTGATGATTAGATTAATTCGGTCGCTTTCTAAAAATACGGGGGCTTGAATCGCCTTGGCCAGATTACCTTCATATCCTGGTCGGTCATCGAGGAAACGAGCTAACTGTATCAAGACATCGTCAAGAGAGAATAGGCTTGGCGTGAAATCGTACCAGAAAACGTATTTGAGAGTAAAGCAGGATGCGATTTGTTTCATCAAGGCCGTTTTACCAATGCCGGGAATTCCAAGTATAGCGACTATTCGGGTTGTTTCCGCAGCGGCCAGCAATGCTTGAATGAGTTGTTCACGCCCAACGAAGCGGTCTTCGGCTAAAGGCGCCTGGTAAGTGAGGCGAGGGTGAGCAGCCGGTGGAAGAGTGATGGACGAGAAGGGTTCTCCGGTGAGCGAACTGGCAAATGTTATACTCCGAGGGTGTGTGCTCCTCGTTTCCAATGGTCGGACGCTCTTAGTTTCTATCGGCGGACGTGGTAGTTTACTCGGTACACGTGCCGGTGCGTGCAAGGCAAAGGCATATTCCCCATCAGGCGTGTTGCGGTAGGTTTGCGTGTCCTTGGTCCAAAAACCACCCCGGCTATCGGAGTAGCGTCGCAAGTAGACAACGCCGTTGCCCGTAGCTAGGTCCAGTTTAACCCACTTGAACATGTTGGGGAACTTGCGCGTTTCGTAGCAGGCCCCGCAGTCCAGGACCATGGTCGCGCTATCAGGTGAGATCAGTTGCGTTGTTGCCGTCTGGTGCCGGTGGCCGTGCAGGATCAGGTCGCAAGCGTCCAGTAACATGTCGGCGCTGTCACCCTGGTCAAACTCGCGCAGCCAGTCAAAGGGATGGTGCAACAACGCGATCTTGAGGTCTGCGTCCTGGGCCTGTTTCAGTGCCGTCCGCGTCTGCCGCTCGCCAATGAGTACCCCTTTAACCTTGTCCTCGTCCGAAGCACACAGCCAGGCCGAATTCAAGCCCAGCAAGGCCACTTGCCGCCCGGCCAGATTCAGCGTGTGGACGTAGAAATAGTGCTCGTCGTCGAAAGCCAGGTGGTCCAGGTAATCGTTGACGAACTCTGCGTAACCCCTAAAACGCGCCATAAGCAGGCGGCGGTCGCCTGGGGTGACGTACAGTGCGTTGACCTTGTCGCGGTTGGTCAGTGTGTCTCCGATGGCCTTTGCGTCCTCTGTTACCAGGTTGCGGTCTATGTCGTGGTTGCCGGGGACGATGAATAGCCGCTGGCGAGGCAGTCCCGTGGTCTCTAGCAGGTCGTCAAAAAAGCGTCGGGCCAGAGCGTACTCGGCCGGCTGGCCTGCAAAGGCAACGTCGCCGGTGACGGCGATGAAATCGGGGCGCAGGCCGTCCTGTTGGATGCGCTCGGCGACGTCGCGCAGCAACGCTCCCAGGACCACGCTGGCATTGTAAGTTTGCGCAGCCCGAAAGTGCAGGTCAGAGATATGTAGCCAGGTGATCTGTTGCCGAGACCGGGTTTCCTGGGCTTGCGTGCTGTCTCCCTCTGGCTCCGCTTCGAGTGCCTGCAACGCAGGCTCCAGCGCGTCCCGCTCGGCCTGTAGCTCCTGCAAACGCCGGTTGAGCGTCAAGAGCTTTTCCGCGTCGGTCGTCGTCCCTATCTGCCTGATGACGGCGTCGATGCGGTCGGTGGCATCTTGCCACTGTTGACGCTGCTCGATGAGTTTTTGGCGTTGGCGGTCTCGTTGGCTCATAGGCTATTCCAATCGTCGCTCTTTTGTTCTTGGCTGGGGCCTGGTAAAAAGACAAAGTGCGGATGGCGAACGGGGCCACACTGTCCCAGCATCATCCTAACATCGTCCCAATGTCCCTGTGGGATGTCCCTGTGGGATGGGAACGCAAAAGGTCGCAGCCAGAATGCTTGCTCGCGCTGAGTCCAGTTGCGGCCGTTGATTGCTTGCTATCGTTTTCGTTCTGTGCTATGATGGCTATAGTCTGGCTCCTGTTGTGCTCAGGAGTCGGAGCGCGAGGGGTGCTGCGAGCGCCCCTTTTGCTTTCTCCACCTCGTTCGTTGGTTCTTCTATAAGTATAGAGATGACGGCTCAAAAGTCAAGCGGTTTGGTGTCTGCGCAGGTAGGCCAGCCTGCGGCCGAATGTTGTAGGGTAGGCGGCCAGCGAGTTACCGTGTACCTTCTGGATACCCGGCACTTTTCCAACCGCCCCCCTCAGAACTGCTCGTGACTCTTTCGATGTCAAGCAGCTCGCCAGTGGTCAATGTCACAACCTATTACCGATTGTGATTGATGATAGTTCCAGTATGACTTTTCGCATCTCGCGTACCTCGTGGCTGTCCACCATCTGACCACCTGTCCTGCTTCGCCCTGTGAACGGTGCTACCGTCTCCCTGGCGGGGCGTCACTTCCGCGACTACTACCAGGACTCCGTCACCCTATCCCTCTCGGAACTTAGGCGATCCCGTGTTCCGTACGGATGGAACGTCTCTAGGCCGATTTAGGTGTCCCGTTCGTATCCTTACCGTCTCTCATTGAGGCGTGGCTTGGTTCGATGCCTTTCGGATCATCCGCGCAAATAATGTCCCTACTCCCCAAGCGCCGGTTCAACTGGTTTTCCGGCGAGACTGTTTTCGTCCCCTGGACACTGGGCTTCAAGCTATTAGCCTTCACCTTGTCGGCCAGCCCTTGCGGTCGCGTCTTGGCTACCCCAGTTTCGCCTCACGCCGCTTTACCGACATGCTCTGTTCACAGTCGGGTTTCCCTTTCTGCCAAGTCGGTTGGGCTTGTAGGTTTCTGGCATCTTCCTACGGAGTTCTCCAAACTCAATTCCATTCCGCCGTGACACGGCGCACTGCGCGCAAACATTCCGCACCACGCCTGAGTCGAAGAGGCCGCCGGCCTACCGGGCGGGCGCCTTTTCGCCCAAAATCGTTCCCGTCTGCCGAACTGAGTGGCGAAAATCGCCATCCTCACACGTTTAACATGTAAATAGTCGAGGATGAATGATGAACCAAAACAGACCAGCACCACCGACGACCGAGACAGCCCAAGCCGAACGAGCTTTGCCGACGGCCGCGACCCTCCCCGCCCCCGCCTGCCCCAGGTGCAAGGGCGACCGGATAACCTTGCGCGGCAGCCGACTCGTCGCGGTTACCCAGAGATGGGCGGGAGGCGAGCCGTTTACCCACGAACAGGCCCCACCCCAGGGCAAATGGGTCGGCCTGGTCCAGGGCGAATGCGACGAGTGCGCCCACCGCTGGACCATGCCGCCCGGCCGTCCGCTGCGCCTGCCCGCAATGCCCGGGCCCGACCAGGCTTATCTGGTCGTCTACCTGGCAGGCGGCGTCGTCGCCGACCGCGAGGTCGCCGTGGGCGCCGACCTGGCCCGGCGAAAGTGCCTGGCCCATGTCGGGCGGGCGACGTCTACGGGCGATCTGGCCCCGGATTCCGGCGGCGTCTTCGTCGTTGGCGATGGCGCGGGCCTGGAGGCCTGGGCTTTGCCGGTCCTCGCGGACGATGGCCGCCCGGCGGGTGAGGACGAGATCGCGTTGGAATGCCGGTTCTCGGCACCCGGTGGTGGACTCTGTGGTTGGGCTGGGCCGGCGTCGGACGCCGGTTGGGATGTGTGTGTTGGTGAGTGGGTGTGTCCTGGGTGTGGGGAGGTGGAGGGGCTGCGGGTGGTGGATTTGTAAGGGTGGGGGCGAATTCGGGGTTGCGGATTCGACTCTGTTTATGAAGAGAGACCGTCCTGGAAACACGGAAAATTTACCCGCGCCGGGCGTGCTCAGGAGCGGTAGGCGGGAACGGATTGAGGTAGAGTAAGGGACAAAGGAGCCCCTGCCCTGCCCGATCCTATGGACTTTTGAAACTAACTCCATAGAGGATGGTGATAATGCGTGAGCATTTTTGGATGGACACAATCGGGCCCATAACTGGCGCAATTTCGCCTATCTGTAGTACAATTAAGGTCTTCAAGGCTACGAAAATCGGCGGCTTGTTCGCCGCACTCATCCGAAGGAGGCCCGTAATAAAATCCAATTTGACGTTCGGACAAGCCCTCGCAGCAGGCTTCAACCTCAACCTGGAGGCGCTGGGCTTACCGCAGCTAACGCCGGATCAAGGCAAGGTACTCGGTCGGGTGCTGGATGAGGCGATTGCCAAGCAACAAAGGCCGGGGTTGGCAGGGCTGCTGGGCCGGGCTGTGGAACAGATTCGCGGCCGCCAGCGTGATTGGAGCCTCATCGAGGCCATCAAAGCGTATGTTGGTCTGATCAACGAGAAGATGGAAGCGGAGAGCGTGCCCCGGCTGACGGAAGACCAGAGCGACTCGCTCGGTGGGATGATATATGCGCTTATTGATTAGGCCGGGTGGAAAATCGCGTTTGCAAACTCCTGCTTTTGCGAGAAGGTGTCAGCTTGAAATTCGTGAAATTGCTGAAGCAACTAAAGGGAGTTAAGCAGTTTCAATTATAGAGAAGGTTCGACCATTTGGAATACTAGCGGAGATTGTGCCCATCTCAACAACAGCCAAGCCTAAGAGATAGAAAGCTGCTGCTACTAGCCCTACAGCTTCATCAGGTTACTTCTTGGTCGGCTTTCTCAAGAGCCTGTTCAATTTCCCAATCCTCTACACCGGCTAATTCAAGAATGTCCTTCCACATCCCGAGATCATAAAATGAATCCGACTGGTACAGCATGTAGTCTTGTGAAAAAGCCAGTGCTCTATAATCGTAACTAGTGATCCGTCTGAACCCCATTAAAATACCGCCTCTATGGATCATTTCGATAAATTCACCATCTCCAATAATAGGAGCTGTCGCCAATCTACGCTTATATCTTTGTCTGATGCGTTCTGTCATCGTGCGTCCCGCTATTTGGGCAAGAATGTGTTTGCAGGTCAGATCAAATCTTTGCCCAAACGGCACGGCGATTTTCCATCCCTCACCAGTACTTATGATATTCTCGCTACTAACCTCAATCCACCAGCAGTCGCCTGAACTCGGATGGCAGATGATGACTATTACCGGCAATGAATGGCCCGTCCAGTAATTAACATGTTTGGGTTTCGGTCTAAAAATGTAGCCGTTTGCATTTGATTCCTTGAAGAAACTCTCTCCACACTTAATTTGAGCAGCAATCATTCGTCCTGTAGCTCTATTTCTATTGCTGATGACCTCAATGTGCGCGTCAATTCCTAAATCGTGTGTTGCCTGTTCTCTAAAGACCCATCGCAATTCATCTTCAACAATATTATGCACCAGACGTATTCCCTTACCGCCTAACCTCTCTGTATTTGAGAATTGTGGGAGATCATCAGTGATCACAGGATAGTCTCCTTGATTGCGAAACGCCTGGAGTTGAGAGCATCTAACGGCTTATGTATCACCCACCGCTAGATGGTGGCTGCGCATCCAGACCGGGCGGCACGCAGCCACTGCAAGTGCGACATAAGTATTTACAGTTGGGACCAGCCATGTGCAGGCGCGTCATCATCGGCCAAGGAGGAGCACCGACGCAATCGCAGTAGACGCCGCTCACCACAGCCTTATGGCGCGTCAAGAACCAAAGGGCACTTATTCACTCGGTTACTCCTAGAGAATCCGTGCCAAGACGAGGCTCGTCAGGAATATAAACCAAGAGATCGCCAGGTGTCACATCCAGAACGCGACACAGCGCATCGAGGACCGGTTTGTCAAACCGACCGGTTTTATCATTGACCAGACCCGAAATGGTGTTCGGACTCAACCCGGTAACCTTAGCCAACTCGACTTGAGTGTAAGGTCGCGTCCTATCTATCTTTCTTTGAGCCAATATATGACCCAGCGTACACCGAACCATAGAATCTCAGCGGCGTAATCCACGGTTTCTGATCGTGAAGCCGCTCCTCCTTTCCATAACCTAATCGCAGCCAGATTATTGCTTGCTGGGCTCACCGGCTGTCCCTGGCCAACGACGAACTCGGAGACTTTTCTACAAGCTCGTCACCTTCAATGGGGTGGGCGCAAATGCACATCCCGCCGAATCTCTATCATCAGTATACCAGATAGTGCATCTCTAGTCAATATATCTTACGATTAGTCGCTTGACAAAATCATCCGACTATGGTATATTAAACACTAATAGACGTGATAACATCGGTCTAGTTGAGAGAGAAAATGTTCAAGAACGATCACTCTACTATTGAGATTGGTACGGCAGACGGCCAAGAGAAAGCGGCGGCTAACACATCCCCCAATTCGATAGAAACCAACCTCGATTGGCAGCGCATCGAGGCGCTCGCGCCCCAGATCAACGTCGTCGCCCGCCACTGGACTTCGCGGACGGGCCAGGACGTCGAGGACATTGAGCAGATAATCACCCTCGTCATAGCCGAACAGGCTTTGAGGGACCCTGATTTCTTGCGGCAGAAGGACAGCTTTGTCCTCGCCCTCGGTTCGTGGCGTTTCACGGATGTGCTGCGCAGGCAGTGGCGAGACGATACCGCCGCCGTGCTGGACGACGAGTTGCCGGTGAGCAGTGAGGAGATGTGCGAGGCGCGCAACCTGGACGACATCCTCCCAGCATTGAGTCCACCGAGTCGGGCGCTGCTGCGCACCATCGTCGCCGCCGGCGACACGGTGCTAAAGCGCAACGGCTCGCTCAATGTGAGCGCGCTGGCGCGGCGACTGGGATTGTCGAACTCGACGGCGCGCCGGCAAGTGGAGCGGCTGCGGCAGGAACTGGTTGTTGCCGGGTACGGATTGTAGCGGCGAGAGAGAAAGCAATTGTGAGGTTCTTCCTTTGCTGTATTGAAACATTTGTGCTATTATAGGCGCATGCAGTCGCCACGAAAATCGGTAACTTGAGTACGGATGAGCTATGATTACCCAAGCAACGGGACTCAAAATCAAGCTGGACGTCGAGCCGCAAGCAGGCCAATTGCTGGATTCTCAATCCAGAATATGCAATTGGTTGTACAATCATCTTCTGGAAACGGCCAACGCCCTCAAAGCCCGGTTCATCGCCAGCGATGGACAGGACGAAGAGGCGGCCAAAATCGTGTACAGCAAGCGAGGCTTGCGCGACCTGGTTCCCGGCCTCAAGCAAGAACACCCTTTCCTGAAAACCGTGCATAGCAGCCCGCTCAAGAACACGGCGCTGCGCCTGTCGGCGTCCATCCGCGAGTACCAAAAGTCCCGCCGGGGGGAGCGCAAAGGCGACGCGGTCAACTGGCCCAAGTTTCGCAGTTGGAAGCGCAAGTGGTTTAGCCTGGAGTACGAGGAGCCGTGGAAGGGCTACAAGCTCAAAGGGCGCGTGATCACCTTGTCCCTGGGCACAAATCAACAAGGGCAACGGTTGCGGGTGAAGGCGAGACTACGCAGCCCCCTGTTCGCGCCCCGCAGCAGTGTAAAAGCCTTGCGCATCGTGAAGGAGTTGGGCGAGTTCTACGCCGTGTTCACCGTCGAACGGGCGCTGTCGGAGACGAGCGTGGGCGAGCCGGCGCGAATCATCGCCCTGGACCCGAACCACAAGAACCTCGCCTACGGCGTCGGCACAGACGGACAGGCCATCGAGATCGAGAATCTGGCGACCTTGAAACGCCTGGACCGGCGCATCGACGAACTGAAATCCAAGCGCGACCGCTGCCGGCGTCGGTCGCGCCTGGTCCAATACACCAGAGAGGACGGCAGCATCCACCGTCACTGGGAAGCATCCCGCCGCTGGAAACGCTACGACCAGGCGT
>Ga0233410_10000510_pt1 | contig 12115 bp, 23 predicted proteins | sample Na_anoxic_1_MG_FD_179869 | JGI IMG/M metagenome (GOLD analysis project Ga0233410, IMG submission 179869) | Seawater microbial communities from Saanich Inlet, British Columbia, Canada - Na_anoxic_1_MG | ecosystem: Environmental > Aquatic > Marine > Inlet | place: Canada: British Columbia...
TTATGCCAAATGGTGAAATGTACAAAACTGCCTTAGATTGTTTAAAAAGTAAAAGTGATGTTGTTGCAATTCTTTATGGCCTGCCCGGGACTGGAAAAACAAGGTGTGCTGTTGAGGCAGGTGTAACAGGAGACTATCGGCAAGTAGCTGTATTACGACCACCTACATCTTTTGGTAGAGGGTATGGTTATCTTCCAGGAGAATTAGAGTCTAAGGTTAGCGTGTGGGTACAGAATATTAAAGACTTGTACGCAGACTTAGGCAAATTCCCTGATAAGCATATAGAAGATGGTAGTTTAAAGTTCCCTTCATTTGAACATGTACAAGGTATGACCTTTGACTATACAATGTTCATTGTTGATGAAGCGGAAAATTGCTCTATCAAAGAACTGAAAGTGTTAATGACACGTTGTGGCGTAGGGAGTAGTGTTGTACTATGTGGTGATACAGGGCAGACAAGTGATAACCAGAAGAATAGTGGATTTGCTAAAGTAGCTGATATGTTAGAGGGTACAAACCACCCTTCTATGAAAGCTTTTGATTTCACCAATGCTAAGTGTTACCGTTCTGAGTTATGTGGGGCGATTAATGGGTTGTTTAGAGATAATGGCTTATAAATAAATCTTAATGGCTGTTATGTAAGAGTAGTAGTAGCCTACCTGCATAGGGCATACATGTACACAAAAGCTACATATGAGGAGAAACAATGAACAAACAAGAAACACATAAGAAAGCACAATATTTATCAGAAACACTTACAGCTTATCAATTGGCTACAATGTTTATTGAGCTTAAAGAAGATAAAGAAGTGTTGGAGAAGTAGCTATGAATGCAACTATACAAGACTTGGTATATGTTTTAATAGCAGAAAAGATAAACGAAACTGTAGGTGATGTTGGTGTACACGCTAGAGTTGATTTCCAACCTTTGAGACGTGATAACTATATAAAATGTGTTGATATTGTGTTGAGCTATGGTAATTATTATCGAATTGAAAGGTTCAACAACTCAATGAATATTACTGAAGAAGATGTAGAGCGTATTGCAAAAGATTTGGTGAAAGCTCTTATGTGTGATTATTTTGAAGCAAGGTTTTATAGAGGAGAAGGTTAATGAGCAATGAAAACCTAACGATACAAGAGTTAGCTGCTATTGTATCAGAATTAAATGATAAAGTTAGTGACACGATTTACAACAGACATAATGGTGGTGCAGACTACACTCTATTCGATGGACAGCCTATTTGTGAGCTGATTACAGACGGATATATCTCACACATCAAACTTTTAGGGATGTATGTTTGGAATAGTGAAGATGATCCACGACCTTGCCTATACAGTATTGATGAGGATTTAGATGAAACCTCTATTATCACTGCTGAGGGTGAAGAAGCTCGTATTGATATGAAGGGTTGGTTGATGGGGCAAATGGTAGGTGTGAAGTGCTTGATTAAGGAGTGTTTAGAATGAAACTATACACAAATAAATTCCCTATCAGCAAAGGGTTTACTCCAGTACAACACGATAATACAGTCCTTGAGGAAGATGTAGAGATGTTATTTCCAGAAGGTAAAGTGTTTAAAGTGCTGTGTATGAATGCTCAGGAAGTGCTGCTTACATGCGAAGGGAAGGTTATTCCAGTAGTACCTAGTATGTTGCAAGTTGGGTTTGAAGAAACTGAAATTACTGTTTAATAAAGGAGAAACAAAATGAAATTACACAAAACATTACAGAAAGTAGACTTAGATAGCTTTGGATTATTCACACAACGTATTGTATCTGCTGGATACTGCTTATCAGAGATGGAAACATTACTCGATAGCGATGTGTTTGTCGGGGATGATTATGAGATTGAAGATGCGTTGGATCAAGTCGGTTGCTTTATCCAACGGTGTTGTAAATATGAAGGTGAAGGACAGCTTACACTGGAAACCGCTATTGAGGTTATTGAAGATAAGTTGGGAGAAACAAATGAATAAACTAAAACAATTATACAAAGCACTCTTAACACGATGGAATGACAATAGTTTCTACAAGACGTCTCTAACAAAGAATAACACTATATTCAAAACCAGATTGGTGATGGTGTTGTTCTCGATTATTGGTGTAGTAGGGGTGTTATTACAGAATTGGGTAGGTGCTACATTATGTTATATGGTAACTTCCTGTGCAGCAGCTCTATTATCTGCTATGTATAAAGAGGTTGCTGATGATGTGGGTAGTATTGTAGAAAAAAGGAGAATAACTTATGAAATATGTATTAATGGATATAGATGATGAAGACGGTGTTACAGAATGGTTTGTTCACTACTACGATACGGGAGGGAGTGAAGAAGATGGTACATTTGAAGAGGTGGGTATGACATTCACTCTTAACAAGGAAGAAGCCTTATCGTTCCATACTTACCAACAAGCATCAGATGAGATAGTAAGAAATGGTTATAGTCTGTTGAAAGTAGTTGGTGTGTGAGTATACATATACCACGTAAGCCCTTAGGAAGCTATTATGCTCTCTAAGGGCTTTTCTCGTTTATACACAATAAAACACACGTCCTCTCAGCGCCCCCTCTAAGCCACTTTCACCTCTACTGATACAATCACATTACTACTTTCTAAACTCTTCTCTCAGGGCTTGTGAGAAGCCTTATATCCTATATATTAGAATAACATTTACACTCATAGCTCTTACCAATAAAACTATATTAACAGGGTATTTAGATATGTTGTACATTTTATAATCAAAATACAAAATATCCTCTTATAGAACAATAACTTAGACTCAAAATATCATACCTAAAATATCTAAGGCTAACCTTAAAACTTTTTCTGGAAATATCCTATAAATTTTAAATTTAGGGGTTTTACTTTGGGAAAATATCTGACAACTTTGAGAACGAAAATATCCTTGGGAAAGGTATTAAAATTTTTAGGAAGGTGTGTGATGTGGGAAGAGTGTGAGTTTTGGGAGGGGGTATAATATCGTGGGGAAATTTGAATATTGCTCAAGACTGTTTTAGCAGCGATGCCCCGCCCCTTCTGAGAAATAAAGTTCCGATCAAAATATCCTGCACCCTTTCCAGCCCTTGTCCTCCCTACCTTCCCGACTTTATACCCTTCTTATATTAGCAATCCCTTATATGTATCGCCTCACTCGTTGGTATAACTGTAAATTGAGCCTGAATTGAGCTTATATAGGGTATAGACCCTTATATTTGTTGCGATGCAACAAGAGCTGACACCTTATACACAATAGCTGATAATTATTATCAATAATCATACTAAATGTTAATGATATGTATTATCAACTAACTAAATAAGAATAATAATCATTATCATGTAATAATTTGATAGTAGTTAGTAGATGATAGTGGTTATCATGTATACTTTGTTTGCCAGCAAACAAGATGGTGATACTTTAACGGGCTCAATTTGTTAAACCTCACTCCCTCATTCTTCGGTCGCTCCTTCCCCAAAGTTGCCCCTTTCTCGCATGATATACCGCTTACAAGTGTTATTATATTTGTTACTTCGTAACAAGAGCCTATCACTTTACAGGGTTCAATTTGTTAAAACTCCGTTCCTATATATAACCTCCCTCGCTTGCGCTCGGTCACTTCTATAACGTCACTACGTTTCCCAAAGTTGCCCCCCTTCCCGCATTATATACCCGCCTTAAAGTGAGTAGCTTTTGTTTATCCTAAACAAGAGTGTAAGCTTTCAATGCTCCGCATTAATTAGGTAAACCTCTTTTAATAGTTTTATCCTTTTCTTAATATATTATATTGTGTTATATATTTTTAATTTCTCCTAAGGGGTTAAACATTCTTATAATGACAATATGGCGTATAGAGAGAAGCGCCGCTGTATAAGGGTTTATATAATATACCGTGCGCCATATTGTCATATACTTTCAATATATGGTAAAATGGTGGTATGGATACAATAACAAAGGGGAAACAAGTGCGGCCACGTATAGAAGGGAAAGAACAAGCAAGGCTTATTAGATTAATAACAGACCATACCCCATTATCACCTACTCAGTTAATTAATCAGCTTATAAACAATCATTATGAATCCATATACCCAAGAGGTGAGGAAATAGAACAGAATGGCAATATTAAAGAAACACAAGCAAATAATAATAAATGATCACGTTGACGAACAAACAGGACATTACATAACAGTGAAAAAATGGATAAGTAGAATTTATAGAGTAGAAGATATAGACAAGCCAGACCCAAAAACAAACTACTGGACAATAGACAGTGATTGCAAATTAGTCTATGCGTATTTGTTTAATTTTGGAAAGTGTCACGGGTGGAACAGCATATACCCAAATCAGGATCTAATAGTCGAGGAACTGGGTATACCATTAAGAACAGTGCAAAGGAAAATTAAAACACTAGGTGAGAGTGGCTTGATAGACGTTATTAAGACAAAGGATAAAAGCTTATATTGGTCTAATAGGTATAGAGTAAACCGTCCATCTAATATAGGGCGGCGCAAATGGTTTGATGTTAACGGTGTCGAGCTTATTGGTAAGCTGTATAAGTTCGATTTTAATACATTTAAAAAGAAAGTGGGGTAACAGGAACAACAAAACCGACTGTTTAAAGTCGGTTTTTATTTATTAGTTTTACCCCCTCACAAAAGACAATTTCACTTTACAACCCGTTACACTTTCCCGCCGTTGTTCTTCTGCTTTGGTGCGCTTTGATGCTGTTTTAATAGCCTTGTTAATGCGTTTTAGTGCTGTTTTGTTTAGCATGATAATACTCTCCCTATAAGTCCACTTTCCAGCCTATTAGCCCCGTTAATTTATACGGTGTCATAAAGAACACAATATTGTCATTATAAATCCGCTTGCGTTTACCTTGTAACATGATAAAACACTCCACAGAATTACCATCATTACTCATGTAAATTGTATATGCTCTGTTATTATTTAATAGAGCCTTGCAACCTGTTTTTAACTTATTACCTGTTATACGTAAGTCTGGACAAGTACTAACCTTTTTAATTTCTACAATTTCATTACTCAAAGATTCCATTTTCTTACCCTCAATTATTTAATAAAACATTTACCATTTACAATTTCAATCTGATCCCTTGCCACACCTGCAGCAATCTTTTCTTTAATGCAAAGGTTAGACTGCTGAAATTCTGCCAGCTGTTCACTGAATGATCCAGCGCTTACATAAAGTGATGTAAATGCAATACAAGTTATGATAGTAAGAGATAGATATTTTTTCATGATAATTTGTCCAGTTATTGAAGTTTGCCGTTATTGGCTTTTCTTCTTTCTTGCGCCCCATTATACAGAGCGCTTGAAGGTTGTAAAGCTTTTTACACTGATTCTTTTAAAAACTTCTCTAACAACCCTTTTTCATCAAAAATACTACCACCCGTCACATTTCCCGCACTTTCCTCTGCTGCTCCTTTCTCTTGCAACTCTCTACAATACTTTTTAGCTGCTAATAACTGTTTATATATCAGCCGCCCTGCTTCATACTCACAGCCCACCGGATCAAAGTTTGCCGACATCTCCGCCCCACACGGTAAAACAATCTTTAATGAACTTTTGTTCATAACTATTTCAAGGTCGTACTTTACACAAAACATGTAAACAGATTTTAAAGCTGTTGCTTTACTCATTACAATTGGATCTTTTGAATTGGTCATGTTAACCGCCTATTAAAATGTTAATGCAGCAAAGTGCGCTATTGTAAGCAAAGCGCCAACCAAAGGACAAAGGAAAAGCGCTTGTTTAATTTGGGTACGTTGTGCGCGTTGTTTGCGTGTAAGCCGTTTGGAAGTTTTCATGGTATAGCCTTTGTTTGCTTAAGTTGATAAAGTAATTATAGACCACTGAATAAGAAAAACAGTGATCTATATCAATATTCTTTATTCTTTTAATAAGTTTAATATAAACCAATATAAAAGCTCACTATGCATTTTATACTCTCTCCAGTCCTGTAAATCATAATACTCTGCTGCAGCTTCCAAGTCATTTTGTGCTGTGGGTTTATTGCAGTGAACATCTAGCCAATATTTTAACGTTTCAATTGTGCACACTGGATCAATACTCAATTTAAGATCATTATAGTCGAATAACTCGTTTACCATAATTTTAATAAAAGTTTTATTGTGACCTTTTTCTCGTGCTGCCAGTGATAAAGAATTTTTAGTGTATTTATTCATTTTAAGCGTCCTCTCTGCTACTTTTAAACGTGTTTAGGTTGTTTTTAATGTGATTGTATCAAGTTTATTAAAAAGCCCTTATAACCTTCTATAAGGGCTTTTTAATTATTAGATGAATTCTAATATATTTCCGCATTTAATACCAATTAACACAGACAAACATTCCAGGTATAAATCCTTGATAATTATATTCTTTTTAATTGTAGCTCTAGCCTCTTTTATATCAGTTAGATCCAAGTTCTCCATAATTTTAATTGTTAGCGGGTTTACTTTACCCTCTAAGACAGAGAGATCTACATTATTGTATAAATTTGTGTCAATAACTACCTCTTCTTTTTCTTCCTCTTGCTGCTCCTCACTCTCTGCGCGGTCCTCCTCCGTTACATACCAGAAAAGATCCTTTTTAACACCCTGCAACACTTCTTTTATACAGCTTGTTGAGATATTGTAGAAAGTTTCCCCAGTAGTTTCATTGATAAGGCTAACTGTTTGGTTAGTGTAGTATCTGCCGTTATAATATCTGTCTTGAAAGCTAACAACTTTTAAAGGCGTTTTGTTTGGCGCTTTTCTACTACGTTGTAGTATTACAACACAATCTATTAAGTTAACTTCCCAATCTAACACTTTAGATTGAGCTTTATGCGCTTTACTTGCCTGTAAACGTTGCGCAAAAGTTGCATCGATTGAAAAGGAATCAAAAGAGTATTTTGTATACCCGTTGGCATATTCTGAAGTGAACTCTTCAGTGGTAGGATTGAAAAAGATAAATTCTGTTTGTGGGCCGTTGTTGTCCGTGTAGGTTTCATCGATTGCAACACAAACTATGTTAGATACTGACATAATAAACACCTTGAATTTTATCGCCTTGAGCCATCCCCTCAGCTGATATAAGACAGTTTATAGTAAAAACCGAACAATGCAAGCGCTATTTTAAAATAAAGGTAATTTAAGGAAATTAATTAAGGCGTCTCTATTATTTTGAATATTAACATCTAACACGAACAAGAAAGCGCGATCTTTCATATCACCATGATCGGCACTGGCTAAAAATTTCGCTTTGATTTTCTCAGACTCTTTTATTGCTTGTTTTAAAGCTGTTTCGATTTGGTCTAACTCTGTTTGATAGGTTGCATATGTGATCATGGTGTTTTATCCAAGGGTAAGCAATAGTACACCCTTGTAAACGCAATTTTTAAGCGCTCACAAGGGCGTAAGTTTTAACAATGCAATTGTACCTTTATTAGCTCCACGCCTCTAATAACCGCGCTTGTTTCGTTTTACGGCTATTAACATGCCCGTAGTCTTTTGCGTCTTTATGTGTAGTAAAGTTTTTCTCTTTTGCTGTGCGAGTTGTGCGCGTGTTTTTCATCGGTGATAATTTAGACATAATTATGATCCTTTATATAAAATTTTAATTGTTTAAAGTTGTTTATTGTGGGCGGATTATCCGCCCTTTGTTGCCTAGTGCTGATCAAATACATAGTAGGTTTTGCCGTTGATCTCGATTTCTTCCTCTCCAAAATCGTACCCGTTAAAATGATGTCCGTAACCGTCTGCTCGACTATAAGCCTGTGCAAATTCGATCATGTCTGTGTTGTCTGCTATAGCTTTACCTAATGCCTCGAATGCTTCCCCATCTTGGGCAGCCTTTACAAGCTCAAAAGGCCAGTTGCATTGTTCTGCGATAAATTCAGTATTAAAACAACCTAAACAATATAAATCACTTTGCAAATCTTTAGATTGAATTTCATCAATATTTTCAGCATTAATGAAACGAACGTTTTCAACTTCAAAATCTACATTTTCATTTTCTACATTTTCTAACACTTCACGATAACACGGAGCAGAAAAAAGAGATTCAGTAAAAGTTTTAATAGCTTTGATTTGAGAGTATTTCATAATTTTACGCCTTTTGTAGTTTGCCAATATTGGCTGTTTGTTTAAGTTGTCTTATTGTGCCTGAATGGTTTTTAATTGTAAAGCTTTATTTTAACTTTCTTCGTTTTCTTCTTCCAACTCTTCGATCTCTTCTTCTATAGCTTCAATGTCAGCTTCCAGATCTTCGATAGCACTTTCTAAGGTTTCGATCTCTTCTTCGATCTGTTTATACTCTTCTGTCTCTGTTACGTCCTCGTTATCACAGTAATCATTAAGGCCGCAACGGTAAGCAGTTGGATCACACTCTTTTAATATATAGCTTGCTGTCATCCCCATAAATTCACCGTTGCACTCATCAAGGCAATTTTCGTACTGTTCAATAAAATCATCCTGATCAATTTCTACAGAATCAAGATCACACACCTTTCCACTTAATTTGTTTTGCAGTTGCACAAGTTCATTGCTTGAAACTTCAAGAGATGCATTTAAAGATTTTAGAGTATTCATAATTTTTTACTACCTTATTTATATTTGGCAAAATTGCCCTTGCTTATAATCTTAATCAGTAGCCCTATTATAAAGGCTACTTGTTAAAAGTACAGTTTTATTTTAATTTATTTCTAAGGCTTCTTTTAACTCTTCTAGTGTTTCTAGACAACCTAGATCTCCGATCACTTCCTCTCCGCAGATATAAGAAAGCATTCCCGCGATCTTTTCACTATTAATTTCCGTGTTGAAGGTATCAAAATTGCTCATTTCATAGTCTCGAACAATCTCAATTGCAGAGAAAACAGAATCAAAGTTATTAATGATCCATTGCTCCGCTTCATAGTAACCAATGATAAAATAATCAGTGTTAAAAACTCCGTGGTGTAAGTCTTCAATATTACCATCCGTGATCCGCCCATCGTTCACAGCATCGATGATCATAGATTTATGTTGTTCAATTGTTGCAGTGTTGAAAGTTTTTGAAGTATTCATAATTTTTAACCTTTTTTTATTTGGCTTAATTGCCGCGTTACTTTGTTTTTCTTTGTTGAGGTGATTATCTGTTATTTTTATCACCCTGTCAACTTTTATTTTAAATTAATTTTTATCTATTATTGGTATAATTTACCGTACCATCCTCGTTCATTTTTAAAATGATTTGCTGCCCGTGGCGGTCAAAAAATAAAACATCTTGACCCGTAGCTTTTTGCCATTCCTGGAAAGCTTGCGCTTTCTTTTGCATGCGCAGAAAAGTATTATATACGGCCCAATCTGCTTTTCCGAATTTTTCATTAAAAGTATCAAGTACCGCCTCATTTTCCAAGATTTGCAGTTGTTCGGATGTATATCGTTTTTTAAATAAACTCATGGTATCACCTTTTAATTTGCCGTTGTTGGCTGTTTATATGTTAAAAACTCACTTTATCAAAAGTCATCAAAGGATCAATGACTTTTTGTAAAATGAATTTATTTACATTCTATCATTCACAATAATCATGTTAGTATAATCCGCTCCATCATTATAAAACGTTTCAAGGTCTGCGATCAACTCCTGTAAATTTTCATCTAATGAAAAACAGTCATCAATTTCCATAAATCCGCTTTGCAATAATCCAACGTTGCACACACCACCAAAGACAAGATGATCAGAAGTTTTAACAATTGTAAAATGGTGATATTCCCCGTTTAGCGCTTCAATTTCAACATCTCCGAATAATTCCGCATTATCGATATTGATTGCTTGCCATTTTTGATTATTCATATTATAACGCCTTTTGTTAATTTATATTACTTGGCTTAATTGCCTGTTTTCCGATGCGGTGATCATCTCATTATGCGATCACCGTGTCAAGGGTATTCTTTCACTTTGTGAAAGTTTATTTTAAATTGTCGGCATTTTAAAGAATAGGCATTCGATGCAGTCGCCGCCCAGGTTATTAAAATCGTTCGAGGTGTAGAATTCAGAATCAAAAGAAACTACAGCAGGGATCGCGCTATAACCCTCAGATAATAGGTCACCCTCATAAAGGGAAAGTTCGGCAATGTCTGCATCATTCAAGCCTGATAAATCACTATTAACCATAGCACAAACGATTTCAACGGGCAGAATCTGATTAAGTGGTGTATTCATAATTTTAAGCCTTATTTTATAACAGCCTGCTTTATTGCTTGCCGTTGTTAGTTGATGCAGTGAAGTATAAACAACCCACTGAAGAAAGCAACCGTTATTTACCAATAAATACAAATAAAAACATTTTAGCAGGGTATTACTTGATATAGGTCAATTTACACTTACCAAAAAAGCCTGATCCTTTCTGTAAGCGTCTGAGACAAGCGCAAATTTTAGGGATACAATCATATTAAGAAAGATTTTAAACGGCTGAGAGTGGGCTTTATGGAGGCCTAAAATTACCAGGAAGGGGATTTTTATAGCTATATAAGGAAGGATTAAAAGGGGGGATATCCAGGAAAGCAGGAAAGAAAATTATTTTCATTTAATCACTATTCTTTTATTGACAGGGTAACACGTTGCTATATAATAGACGGCAGAAACAAAGAAAGCGGGCTAGGTGGTCTGCTAATAGGTAGGGTTAAAATTATGATTTTAAATAAAGATGATGTGATAGAAGCAGCTAAACAAATCTTTTTAATTGATACTGATCGTCGTATATATTTTAAAGTGGTTGATTATTCAGATAACCCGATGGCACCAGAACAAATAGCTTATAAGTTTTATTTTTGGGATATTACAGGACAACGTGAAAAATTTATGTATTATCCTAATACTGTAGGTTTTCAAGGTCTGCGATAGTAAACTAAAAAAAAAAATAGTTTGATAAGCGCTTGCTATTCTCATTAGTGGGCGTATACTCTTTTATAGAAAGTGAGAACACAGAACAAAAGAGCGGCTTCGGGTATTGTCGCTGGCATTTAAGCCAAAACCGATTTGTAGCTATATACTGTGGACGTAATTCAAGATTCTAAGCAAATTCTGTACCAACTCTATTCTCCCACAAAAATCCGCAATTAATTTCAAGCTAAAATAAGCCAATCTAAGCAAGGTGTACTAAAACAAGGCGAGAAGTTTTAAATTGCTTAGAATGCGATTGTGGGCGCGTATACCCTGTGTGTAATGTATAACTGCTATTTTCGAGAGAGAATTTATACAGTAGTTTTTGAGAGTGGATCGACTGTAACGGGGCAAAATGCGATTCTAAGGAATATTAGTAAATACTAATATAATGACATTTTATGGCTTGTGGATAAGTTGTGCGTAAAGTTGGGGATATGTATAAATTATTAACATTAGAAAAAGCTTATGTTTATAACTTTTGCTAGCATAAAACGTGCCATGTTGGATGGGATTTGAAAATAAATTGAAAATAATCGTAATTTTCTGTAGAAATTTTGAGATTGACCAAATTAGCAATTGTTAGAAATTTTCAAAGATTGGTCGCTCAAATAATTTATCGTTTTCTACCTAGGATTTTATAGAAAGTTTTTCAAAATTAAAGTGACAAACAGACCTCATCTGAAAGTGTAATCTCAATTCCGTAATCTCTAGAAATTTTATTACGTTTCTCGCTCAAATAATCGAAGCAATTCGTCCTAAGTTTTTGATTTATAAAGGATTTATTCAATTAGTCTCAATTTTCAGATCGACAATTAGCCCAAATTTTTACATTAAGGTTTTGCTATACGATACTAGTGATTGTTATAAAAATCTGTACAGCGAAAAAGACAATTAGAGGAAGGTTGTGGGTTTTGTGGGAGATATTATATTCGGTTTTAGATCTAGGATTTTGTAGCACCCACTAACAATTTAGGAAAGTGGGTGGTGAATAGTATTAGTTTTTAGTTTTAGGATTTCTACCTTAATGCAGGTGCTTCATCTCCTATCGGAAAATTATAAACACTACCGCTAAGATTAAGACTCCTGACGTAGTTATCATAAGCTTTTGCTGCAGCTACCTCATCATCCCCTCGATACAATTGGGAAGAGCAAGAGTCATGATTAGCCCTCCAAAAATTATAAACATAAAAGGATG
>Ga0233410_10000511_pt1 | contig 12110 bp, 16 predicted proteins | sample Na_anoxic_1_MG_FD_179869 | JGI IMG/M metagenome (GOLD analysis project Ga0233410, IMG submission 179869) | Seawater microbial communities from Saanich Inlet, British Columbia, Canada - Na_anoxic_1_MG | ecosystem: Environmental > Aquatic > Marine > Inlet | place: Canada: British Columbia...
CTACTATGGTCAAGCTACAGGGCGCTATGTCTTTATTAATGGCAGTTGAAACTCTTAGAAAAAACTTAGAAAAAGAAAGTACAATAGTATTAGTAGCAAAAAATACAGCAGAGAAAGCGTCTGTAATGTGGACTAATGCAATGACAGCAGCACAAACAGCGTATAATTTTGTTGTAGGGGTTGGAAGTAAAGCTATGAAAGTATTTAAAATTGCTTTAGCTGCAACAGGAATAGGTGCTATAGTTGTTGGAATAGGTTTATTAATTACAAATTTTGACAAAGTTACAGCAGCGGTAAAATGGTTTGCAGATATAGTTTATAAATTCTTTAAGCCTCAAATTGATTTAGTTATAGATGCTTTACAATGGCTTGGAATAGTTGCAAGTGATGAAGCACAAGCACAAGATGCAGCGGCTCAAAAATTAATAAAAGCTAGTGAAGACAGAAGAAAAGAAATTGACAAACTACAAAAGAAAAATGAAGAACTAAATGAGAGTGTAAATAATGGCTTAGAGTTTGAAATTAAAATGCGTAAAGCAAATGGCAAAGATACAACAGAACTAGAACGTAAATTACTAAAACAAAGAATAGAACAAGCAAAAATAGACCAAAAACTTCAATTAGAAAAAACTCAAAGACTTATAAAAGAATTTGCTCTTAAAGTTCAGATGGGAGACTTTGATAATGAACAAGTTGCAGCGTTTAAAGAAAATGCAGAAGCACAACTACAAACAATAAGAGATAATACAATATCTATAAGAGATTTAAAACAAGGTCTTGCATTATGGGAAGTAGAAACTGAAAATAAGAAGAATGACGAAATAATAAAGTCAAAAGAAAAAAATGCTAAAAAAAGTAAAAAAATAGATAAAAAAGCAACAACGGAAAAAGTTGTAGATAAGGAAAAATTACTTGCAGATGAAATAAAACGAGAAGATGAGCAATTTGCTTTACTTCAAGAATTAAGAAATTCAGAACAAGAAAATGAAATAAATCAATTAGTTCTACAATATGAAAAGAAATTTGAGTTAGCAAATGGAAACGCAGAACTTGAAAAAGCATTAGCAGAACAACAAGCTATAGACATAGCAGCTATTAATCAAACTTATAGAGATAAGGAAAAAGAAGCAGCAGACAAAATAAAAGAGGATAAGAAAGCAGAAAGGCAGCAAGATTTAGATGACATGAGTGCAAGGCTAGATAATGCTTCAAGTTTTTTAGATTCACTACAAACTTTAAATAATATTGCTTCAGGAAAAAGTGAAGCACAACAGAAAAAAGCATTTGAAAGAAATAAAAAAATACAATCTGCACAAGCAATGATTTCAGCAGCTAAAGGAGTAGTTAATATATTAGGACAATCTAGTATAATTCCTGAGCCTTTTGCAAGTGTTCAAAAAGGAGTAAATATTGCAATACTAGCAGCGACATTAGCAGCGCAATTAAAAAAGATAAACAGCGCTAAATTTGGTGGGGGTGGTTCTGGAGTTTCAACGCCTTCTTTAAGTGGTGGGGGTGGTGGAAGCGTTCCAACTTTAAACCCTGTTTCAAATACAAATACAGTATTAGGACAAGATAATAAAGTTTATGTGACAGAAACCGATATTTCAAATACACAAAACAAAGTAAAAGTAATAGAAGAAAGAGCAACATTTTAAAATATAAATTATGGAAAAACAAGAAAAAATAAAATTAGTAGAATTAGTAATAGATGATGAAGAAGGAAGCGGACTGTCATTTGTAAGTTTAGTCGATACACCTGCAATTGAAAGCGAGTTCCAAAAATTCAAAAAAGAGGACTTTAAATTTAAAATTCAGAATGAAGAAAAAAGAATAGTAAGCGGATTTTTCATGATAGCAGATTTGCCCATCATGAGAATGCGCAACGATACTGTTTTTTATTGCGTGTTTAGAAAGCACACGATAGAAAAGATAGTAAATAAGTTTATGAAGGAAGGATTAACAAATCAAACAAACTTAATGCACGATAGTCAAGCTGATGGGGTGTATATTATAGAGAGTTTAATAATAGACAAAAAAAGAGGTGTATTAGCTCCTGAGAATTTTGAGAAAGTTCCAGACGGTAGCTGGTGGGGTTCAATGCGTGTTGAAAATGAAGATATTTGGCAACAAGTAAAAGACGGCACGTTTAAAGGTTTTAGCGTGGAGGGGATATTCTCAAGTTCAAAAGAATTAAATCTACAGACTAGAATTGTAGCTAAAATAAGAGAAGTAATTAAGAATTATAAAAATTAACAGAAATTAAGAGAAATAAATTAAAATTAAAAACATATATTAAATATAAAACAGAATTATGAAAGTAAAAGAAATGTTTGAAGAAATTAGAGACATCTTTAAAAGTGAAGGTGTACAAGTAGAAAATACAGAAGTCACAGAAACTACAGAAGCTAAAGAAGTAGAGAGCGTAGCAGTTGATATTAAACCAGTAGAGAAATTTGAAGATTTAGTTTTAGCAACTGGAGAAGTAGCACAAGTAGAGCCTGAAGTAATTGTTGGCGCTGCTGTTGTTTTAGTTCAAGATGAAGAATTAGTTCCAGCACCAAACGGAAGTTGGGAGCTAGCAGACGGTCGTATAATAACTACAGAAGGCGGAGTGATTACAGAGATTGAAGAAATTGAAGACGAGCCAGAAGAAATTGCTGAAGCTGAAGAAGAAGTAGTGGAGGAGCTAGACAAAAGCCCATTAAATGAGGCACAACAAAAGGAAGCTAAAAAGATTATCGAAAGTATAATAACTGAAAGAGTATTTTCTAAGGAAGATACAAATGTATTAAACGAAGAATTTTCTGCAAGAATTGATAAACTAGAAAAGTCTTTTGAAAGTCTTTTAAAATTAGTTGAATTTTTAGTAAAAGAGCCAACTAAAACAAAAGTAAACAAAGCAAAAAATGGGTTTGCTAAATTGCAGCCTAAAAAGAAAACAGATATAATAGAGAAATTAAAAAACATTAATAAATTAAAAAAATAAAATTATGGCATTTGATGTAACAGGATTAACAAATTACGTAGACGAACAAGCGATGTCGCTTATCGTTGAGAGCGTAGCAGGTGGCAACCTAGCAAAGTATGCAACTTTACAACCAGACGTAAAAGGACCTACAACAATTAACATTTTAGATACTGACGCAGTATTCCAAGATGATGGATGTTCAAGAACAGCAAACGGCGAAACGGTATTATCACAAAGAACGATAACTCCAAACGCTATAGCAGTACACGAAGATTTATGTATGAGTGACCTTGCCGCTAAGTATACACAAACTATGCTTAAACAAGGAGTGACTAACGAAAAAGAAGAAATTCCTTTTGCAGAATTATATTTCGGTTTAAAGATAGCTAAGATTAAAAAACAAATTGAAGTACTAGACTGGACAGGAACAGCTGGAGCTGGTTCTTATGCTGGGTTAGCAGCAAATCACGCTTCTGTAGTAGATGTTGTTTCTCCACAGGCTGGAATACAAACGGCTTCTACAATTATAGAAAACTTATCATTTTTAGCTCAATCAATGGATGAAGATATAGCTGCTGCTGATGACATTAAAATATTCTTAGGAATGGATTTATTCTTAATGTACCAAAGAGCAATTGCAGATGGTAATTATTTTCATTATGTAGTTGATGGAGAAGTAGGAAACGAACTACCATTAGTAGGCTTTCCACAAGTAACAGTTGTTGGAACTGTAGGTCTTTCAGGACTTAACAGCGCAGTTGTTGGAGATGTAGTTGCTTATTTAACTAGAGGTTCAAATATCGTAATAGGTGTTGATTTACCAGACGAAGAAGCAAATGACTACAGAGCATGGTATTCAGAAGATGACAGAATTTTCAAAACTTCTTTTGCATTTAGAAGAGGAATTAATTGGGCTTTCCCAACTGAAGCGTGTAAATTAAAAATATCGTAATAATAACTTTAAGGGAGTTCGCTCCCTTTTTTAAAACTTAATAATATGGCTTGTGGATTAGATACTGGATTTGCTAGGGATTGCTCGGATAGTGTAGGTGGAATTGAAGAATTTTACTTATTAGAACGTTCAAGCGTAACTGGTTACGTAGAAACTTCAAACGAAGTAACCGCTATTACAGACGGTGGCGCAACGTGGCACAAATACGAACTTAAAAAAGAAGTAGGAAGTATAACAGCTCCTGTAACAATTAGCCCTGAAAATGGAACTAGATTTAGCGAAGCAAAACTTGCTTTTTCTATTAACAAATTTTCTGCTGCTAAGTCGAACGAATTGAAGCTGATGATACTTGGACAGGTAATTGCAATCATTAAGGATAACAACGGTGTGTACTGGGGCTTAGGATTTCAGTCATTTGCTGAAGGAACTGCTTTGAGTGCTAATACTGGAACTGCTTATGGAGATAGAAATGGATACGATGTAGAATTAACAGCTAAAGAGCCAGAAACTCCTTATGAGGTATCTGCTGCTGCTGTAGCGTTAATGACGATAGTATAGAAATTTTAAAAATTTCATTTTGTAGGGGTGGGCTTAATACCCGCCCTTTTTTTTTAATAAAAAATTAAAGTTATGGAAATAAAAAAAGAATTAATTGGAAGCACTTGGAACGGCAAAGGTTTTAAGATTGAAATTAAGAAAGAAAATGCTAAAATATTAAAGCATTTAGGAGCTGAAGTTTTTGAAAAGAAAAAAAAGAAAAAAGATGATACACCTAAATAAGGGCGTTTTAACTTCTTTTGTAGCGACTTGTTCTGAGCTAGGAACTTTGTCAAGTCCTTATTATTTATTATATTTGAAAAATGATACTTCAAAAGTGGAGTATTATTGTGTTCTTGTGGATATTTCTCCTAGTGCTGTTAGATATAATCAATTTGATTTTACTGAAGGAATAGACGACGCATTAAATGGTAAATTAGTTTTAACAAACTCAGGTTATTATGATTACTTTATTTATGAGCAAGTAAGCGCAACGAATTTAGATCCTGAAAATGCTGAATTAGTAGAACAGGGAAAAATGAGATTATACGATAGTAACGATACTTTAAGTGTTTCTCAACATACAATTAGTGGAACAAATATAATATACAACCAATGATTAAATTACTGCCCTTAAGTTTTAAAGCCTCAGAGCTGCCAGTTTTCAAAGAAAGTAGAAGAGGCGACTGGTATGAGTACGGCTCAAATAAACCTTATAAAAACAATTACGGTTCTTATCTAGTTAAACTTTTAAATGAGAGTTCTAAACAAAGCACTATAATAGAATCTAAGACAAAATTTATAGTAGGTAGAGGGTTTTATATAGATAAGGATATTTCGTTTAGTGAGAGGGCTTTAATAGAGGCATTTTTAAGACAAATAAAAGAAACTAATTTATTAGTAAAAATAGTAAAAGATAAGAAAGTATTTGGAGGTTTTGCTATTCAAGTAATTTTAAACAAACAAAGAAAGATAGTAGGTTTAGAGCATATTGATTTTAACAACATAAGAGTAGGAACTGAAGACAACTATTACTACACTTCTGACTGGAATAGAAACCCAGAAGGAAATGAAGACTTTACAGAGTTTTTTAACTTCAATCACGAAGCAAATACATCAGATAATTATTTAATTTATTTTAAAGAATATAGACCAGACTTAGGAGAGTATCCTATACCTGATTATGTGGCTGCTATTCCTTATTTAGAAGCTGATGCAGAGATAGCGAACTTTACAATAAACAACATAAAGAACGGATTATCAAGCGGTTACATCGTAAGTTTCAATAATGGAGAACCTTCTGACGAAGAGCAAAGGGAGATAGAACGAAAGTTTAGAAATTATTCTTCAGGAACGGAAAATGCAGGAAAAATTTTGCTCAGTTTTACAGACCAAATGGCAGACCATCCTTCTATAATTCCTATTCCTATAGATGGCAGAAACGAGCAATTTTTAAACCTTAACAAACAAATACAAGAAGAAATATTTACGGCACATTCTATTGTTAGTCCAATGTTATTTGGTATAAAAGATACTTCAGGACTTGGCAGTAATGCTGATGAATTAAGAACTGCTAGTGAATTATATCAGAATCTTCAGGTCGATACAGAACAAGACATTTTAGAAGATGTATTTAATGAATTAATTAATTTTAATGGACTTCCAAAGTGTTTAAAGATACAAAAAATAGAGCCAGTAGGTAAACCGTTAAGCGAGGCTACTATTGTAGGCGCAATGACTTCAGATGAATTAAGGGAAAAAATCGGATTACCTATGTCTGAAGTAAAATCTAATAAAACCGCAGATGCAATAAGTATATTAAGCCCATTAGTAGCAACTAAAGTATTAGATAATTTAAGTGTAGAAGAAATAAGAAGCCTTATTGGTTTAACTGGTAGCAAAGAAGTAGTAAGAAAATTCAATGATATTGAAGATGAAATGATATTTTCTCAATTAAAAGAAATTGGCTATAATGTAAAGAATTTAGAAGTATTAGATACAAGAGAAACTGCAATTACTTGTTTTGAAGATGCAGAAAAATTTGAAGCACAAATTAAAGAGGAATTTTTACCACTTTTAACAGACTTAGAAAAATCAGTATTAAACCTTTTAATAGGTAACGAAAAGATGCCTAATACAGAGATTAAAAAAGCCTTAGAAATTAGCATAGGAGACACTCAAAAAGCTATAGCAAGTCTTCAAAACAAAGGTGCTCTAGATGTAGATTTTAAACCTACAGAACAAGGAAAAAAAACAATACAAATACCAGACGAAGAAATCTTTGTAGTATATAAATACGCTTTAAGGTCAGACGCTCCAGAATTAGTACCAGGCGGCGAAAGTAGAAGATTTTGCCAACAAATGATAGATTTATCAAATACTGGTAGAAGATACACCTTAAATCAATTAAAACTATTAAGAAACGATTTTAATCAAACGGGAATAGAAATTTTTAGAAAACGTGGAGGCTGGTATCATAACCCAGATTTAGGCGTTAATACTCCGTATTGCCGTCACCTGTGGAGCCAGGAAATTGTGCGTATTAAGAACAGATAAAAATTAGAAATTATGGCAGTATTATTTATATCAGAAAGTTACTTAAAGAACAATACAGTAGTAGACGATAACGTAGACCAAAGATTAATCATACCAAGTATAACAACGGTTCAGGATATGCACTTACACCCCATCCTTGGAACTCCATTATATGAAGATTTAAAAGCTAAAATAATTGCTTCAACTTTAAATGGAGATGAAGTTACTTTAATTAATGATTATATTTCTAAAATGTTATTACAATGGACTATGTTTGAACTAACAATGAGCATGTTATATAAATATAGAAATAAAAGCGTAGCGACTAAATCAGGAGATAACGCAAGTCCTATATCTTACCAAGATTTACAATTTTTAAGAGATGACTGGAAAAATAAAGCTGAATTTTACGATAAAAGATTAATAAATCATTTAATAGACAATAAAAGTTTATTTCCTAAATATACAGAATCTAGTGATGATTTAAACGCTAAAAAGTCTGCATATACAACAAGTTTTTATTTAGGCACTTCATCTGATTGTTGGATAGATAATAAATACAAATGAAATTAACCTACAACCAAATAATAAAAGAGTTAAATAACTTTGCTGACGCTCATTTAGAAATTGAGACTTTTGGGTCAGGAGATTTATTTGAAGTAGTGCAGCATAATCAAATAGGGAACTTCCAGTACCCTTTGCTTTGGATAGTAGATAAACCTGCTACAGTAGGTAGTAATGTGTTTACGTGGAACTTTCAAGCCATTTATATTGATATCGTTCGGAAAGACGAAAGCAACGAAAATGACGTAAAAAGCGACGCTGTACAAGTTTTAATTGACTTAATTGCTTATTTAGAGCAACAAAGCGGAACAAGTGCTATAGGCGTTAATTGGAACCAAGTACAACTAGAAAGAGGCGGCACTGTAGAAATGTTTAGCGAAAGATTTGAAGATGATTTGAGCGGAGCGAGTATTTCTTTAGGCTTAAAAATACCTCAAATATACAACGAATGTGTAATACCTAAAATTTAAAATATGCCGATACTATTTAACCCAGCAAAGAAAAAAGGAATTTTTATGGTGCCTTCAGGTGGGACAGTAAGTCCTACACCAGTGCCTTCTTTTAGTAATACTAAGTCTATAGACTTTGACGGTGTAGATGATTATGTAGATTGTGGTTCATTTGCTGGTTTAAATAGCGCGACAGCATTAACAGTTTCTGTTTGGTTTAAATCTAGCATTTATTCAAATTTAGGACGGCTTGTTAATTTAGAAAAGCACGTTGAAATTTATCAATCGTATGCCGCTGCCAGTAATACTAAGGGAAGATTTTATTATAAATTAATGGGTAATTATGGAAATAGTTTTAAAACATTAGGAGGAACTTCAGCTAGTGGAGTAGGTGATTTAATTGATGGAGACTGGCATCATTTATGCTTTGTATGGGACAATTCAACAACAACAGCTATAGTTTATGAAGATGGGGTTGCAGTCATAACTGATACATCTACAACGGGAACTTTAAATAGTGTAAGTGATAATATATACATTGGAGCAGACCCTGCTGGAGCTAATCCGATAACAGGGAAGGTGGATGAAATAGCAATATGGAATACAGCACTTTCTCCTACAGATGTAGCTACAGTTTGGGGTAATGGAACTCCTCCAAATTTAACTTCATTAAGTCCTTTAACTTGGCATAGAATGGGAGAGGATGCAACATTTAGCACTAATTGGACAGTACCAGACCAAATAGGAAGTAATAACGGAACAAGTGCAAATATGACAATAGAAGATAGAGTAGGAGATGCTAGTAATTCAAGCAATAATTCTTTATCATACAATATGGATGCAGCAGATATAGACCCCGATACACCTCCAAATTAATAATAAATAAACAACTTAAAAAATGAGAACATACGCAGTAATTAACTTAACAGACATAGACAAAATAGATTTTGCACAAATAGGAGAAACTAGTGCTTTTACAATTAGAAAATCATTAGATGATACGCAATTTGTAATTAAATGGGCAGACGGATATACTCCGACATTTATAACAGATGGTTCAGTCGTTCCAGTTGAAACTTACAACCACGAAGATATATTACAATTAATGTCAACTCCAGCTTGGTCAGAGCCAATACCTGTAGAATGATAATAATTTTAGAAATACAAATAATATTATTAACTATTGTTATGTTTAAGTTTTTTTGTGAAAAATGGAAATAAAAGATTATATTTATTTTGGAGGTATTTTAGTTGCTGTTCTTTCTAGTTGGTTTAAGATAAAACTTGAAACTGAAAAACAAGAAGAAAAGATAATTAATTTAGCTATGAATGTCACAAAGCACGAAAAAGAATTAAAAGAAGTAGAAAAAGAAGCTAGACTTGGAAGAAGTGAAATATATAAAAATTTTGAAGTAAATCTTAAATCTAATAATGAGGTTTTTTCTAAACAATTTAAAGGCATAGATACAGAAATAAGAGGTTTACAACAGTCTTTTAATGCTATTAATTTAAGCATTCAAGACTTAACAACTAAAATGGAATTATTAATTAATAAACTAGAATTATGAAAAAATTTATAAGCGATTTATTTAGAGAAAAGACAGGCGGCAAGATTTCAAGTAAGAAATTTTACGGTAATATATTTTTATTACTTTGTGCTATTACTTTTGTAGTTGACGGTTTAAAGTTTTATGACGTATCTGCTGATTTATTTAATCCTACTCTTGTGGCTGGATGTACTTTAATAGGACTTAGAACTATTGGAGGAATGTTTAAATAATCTTCAAATGAAAGTAAGCTACGATAATATACAACATTTATACGCTAAGAATGGATATAGGTTCTACGACAAAGGAGACTATAATGTTAATATCTTTGCTATAAGAAGGCAACTAAACACAAATGAATTTGATGACATTATAGGAATAGCATATAAAAACGATTTTGACTTTGTGGAGATATTTAAAGCAACTACTGATCCCGGTAAATATTGGCTAAAATCTCCTATGAATAGAAAAGGTTGTGCAATTTTAGTTGAAGGACAGTACAAGTATAAACTAGGATTACACAAAGGAAAAGAAGCATTAGTGCAAAAGGGTCCAGTAAAAGTATTTAGAGACAACAACAAAGATGAAAACCACGATAAAGGATACATTCAAGAAGGCTTTTTTGGTATTAACATACATAGAGCTGGAAAAGATTCAAAGCAAGTTGATAGACATTCGGCGGGCTGTTTAGTACTTTCTGTTGAGAGCCAATTTCAAAGATTTATAGATATAATTAAACGAAGTGAAAAGATATACGGCAATAGTTTTACTGTTACTCTTTTTGAGCAGTTGTAGTCCTCAAAAGAGGCTTCAAAGATTGCTTAAAAAAAACCCTCAATTAATAGAACTTGACACTATTAGGGTTATTGATACAGTTATAATTCAAAGATATGATACAACGCTTATAAATACTATAATAAGGCAAGATTCAGTTACCTTAATAAACACCGAACGAATTAAGATTAAATACTATTATGACACAATTACAGAAAAAATCGAGCACTTCATCAGTTTACCTAGCGACACGATTACTCAGGAGGTCATTATTCCGTATGAAAAAATCGTATATAAAGAGCTATCGTGGTGGGAGCAATATAAGACAATCATTTTAATATTATCTTTGCTTACATGCGTTTTAATTGTTTTAAAAAAATTAGGTAAGTTGATATAATGGGGAGGCAAAAAGGCTTTAGAAATAAAAATAGTATTTATGTTGCTTTAGAGGGTTTAATTCCAGTTATAGAAGATTTTATAATAAAAGGGCATCATACTTCAACCAATATATTTAAGCAATTAGAATTAGCTGGTTATTTAGCAAAACTATATAACCAAGGATATAAAGGAGATTCCATTAGAAGAAGTATAAATGATTTTATAAAAGATAAGAATTTAATTGTAAAAAATACTCCAAGTTATACTCTAACGACCGCAAAAGAAAATACAAAATGGGAGGAAGATTACGAAAATGGAACCGCTTCTTTTGATTACTCAGGTTTAAAGAAAATACAAACAGAAGAAGATTTAATAAAGTTTGCCAAAATAGATACTACAAAATGGAAAGCAGTAAAACAAACTGCTAATAAATGGGGCGAAAATTATCAAATAAAAGTAATATTTGAAAGTGTAGAAAAAGGATTAAAAGAAGAAGAAGCATACGAACAGGCAAAAGAGATATTAGAAAAACATCTTAAAGGAAGAAAAAAAATATCTAATAAGAAAAAACTAAATACAAAGATAGGTGTAATACCATTAGCAGATTTTCACATAGGAGCATACATAAGGGGTTTAATTAAAACGCCAGATTTTGACATAGATAGAATATCTGATATGTTAGATGAAATTGCAGATACTATTAATTCTTTAGAGTATTCAGAAGTTCATATTTCAATACTAGGAGACATTATAGAAAGTTTTACAGGCACTAACCACCCTTCAACGTGGAAAGAGTTAATGTATAAAGGCCACGGCTCTAATATTGTTATAATGGCCTATGAGTTGTTATTGTCATTTTTTAAAAAGATAGTTAATTTACATTCTATTTATTTAGTATCAGGAAACCACGACAGACTTACTTCAAGCAGTAAAGAAGACACTAAGGGCGAAGTAGTGGAGTTAATTTCTTATTTTTTAAATAAAGAATTAGATGTTAATGTTAAATACAATCCTATTTTAATTACTGAAATAATAGATAACATTTGTTATATCTTTACACATGGACATCACAATTTCACAAAAAAGAACATAGAGCAGATTATCTGGAAATATGGAAAACAAAAGTATTTTAATTTAGTTCTTCAAGGGCATTGGCATTCTAGAAAAAGCAAAGTTCCTGTAATTAAAATGGAAACTATTCATTCTGATTCTGGAGATTATAGAGGTATAACGTGCCCTAGTATTTTTACTGGAAATTTTTATGCTGAAACTTCAGGCTTTACGTCCTCTGCTGGGTTTTTAATCATTCAAAATAAGCACAATAAACCTGCTGTTTTCGATATTCCTTTGATTTAAACAAAAAAAAATACTTTTCTAAAGTGTTCATTTTCAAGCGTTTAGAT